>Ga0307512_10000030_pt1 | contig 140727 bp, 126 predicted proteins | sample 14_EM_MG_FD_200267 | JGI IMG/M metagenome (GOLD analysis project Ga0307512, IMG submission 200267) | Populus trichocarpa ectomycorrhiza microbial communities from riparian zone in the Pacific Northwest, United States - 14_EM | ecosystem: Host-associated > Plants > Roots > Unclassified... | reverse complement strand
TGGAACACACTACCGGAGAGCTACCAGCAGAGGGTGTATAACAACACTCTTGCCACAGTCAAGCGTCAGATCCAACAGGCGGAGAACCCAACGCCTGCCGTGGTGATCAGCGTGGAAGCAGCGCGTTTTGACAATGCTATTCTTCTTGACTATTTGAACTCCGAAGTGGCACTTGAGGAACCTGAGATCGGAAGCACTGACTCAAACATCCCGATAGACAATAATTGCACAGATGAAGAACTGCATTTCGGGATGCCAGGGGGCAGCGGGGATTTCGAAGATGAAGGTGACGAAAGTGATGCCATCCCCACCGCCAGCCGGCGACGACGGGCCGCTACTGAACTCGAGAGGTTTGACCTGGGAACCAGTGATGTCGACCGGTATGAGGGCGAGGATGGCGATGATGCGCATGCGGATGAGGAGGAAGAACCATCGCAAGCCGAGGATGGATCAACGCAGAATGTAGAGGACTGAGGTCATAGTAGGTTTTACCTGGGAACCAGAGATGTCGACGGGTATGAGGGCAAGGATGGCGACGATGCGGATGAGGAGGAAGAAGCATCGCAAGCCGATGACGGATCAATGCAGAATGTGGAGGACTGAGGGCATAGTACTAGAGAGTGTGAAGATTGGACAGTATATTTCAGACATGTAAAATTCGATAATAGCGAAGCAAATGCAACGGCAAGCGATGTATCCGAAGCGAAGACTGTATTGCAATAAGTGACAAATTTCAATGCTAAACAAATGAGAGTGCGGCATGTGGCTATCGGCCAAAGAAAGGCATAAACATCGCCAGGCGTGGTGTAAACGGCCACTGCATAACTGCAACCCCTGCGAAAATTGTAACATACGTGTCGTTCTGATGGTGCGTATACGTCACCACATTCCGGACACAAATTAAAGGAAGCCTGACGCCGGGGCGGGGAGCGGAATATACAACGCGACACGTCGCAAGAATACGAGGCATGATATCATAGCCGCCGCAAGGGAGGTATGCAATGCGACCCATCGCTTGGGCGACGGGTCGCGTCTGATTCTCCGTCAGAGGGTACGAGGTTCCACCAGAGCCGTCAGAGCCGTCCGGAACACCCGGGTGTTTCAGACGGAAACTAGGGTTGGTGGTGATGGAAGACCGCCGTGGGATACATTTCGGACCCGGAAGAGATAGTAAATGTATCCTGGTCACTCTTTCAACAAGATGGTGCGGCTCCATATAAATTGTCAGAAAGATCTCCATTGCCACCACAATTGTCTGCGAAGGACCTCCCGCGCGGACAAACTCAAATATTGAATGTCCGCCGAATCCGCGGAATCAACTGTCATCCAGTCGAATGTGTTGAGGATAGCGCACCTGGAAGTATGTCGGACACTGACGATTGGCATAACGGGAATGGGGACTTAGATATTCCGAATGACAGCGAAGAAGATTGCGGGGCGGATGTTGAATCAGATATACAGGAAGATGATCGCATCAAGCATCCAGACAGCCCAGAGCAGCGGGATATGAGCGTCGCTCCAAATGATCCCCGATTGATTCGGCCTACATGGAAGTCAAAGAGACAGGCTAAAAAGGTTATCATGACGGTAAATGCAATCGAAACCAGGAGGAATAAGGGAGTGAAACACCAGTAGGACAGAATGCGTCCATGTTTCACCAGCTTCTGTATGTATCTTGAACTAGAGTTTTAGTTAGTGAGATATTATGGGCGAATGGTCAGCAGTAGCTTGTCAATATTGGTTGATAAACAGATGTATAGCAGGCACAATGAAGTTTTTGGCAAGATCCATAAATTTCAGTCGTGTGAGAGCAAACAGTGCAAGAATGTTACTGCGCTCGGCTTTGTCACAAGGCCACGTCTCAATCTGGTAGAGAGCCTACCACTATATTGAAACCATGATGAAAACTATGATCGGTGGCAGCAGATGTTGAAAGGACAGTACATCAAAATAAACGTCAACAGAAGGGCAACGATGTGTGGTTTTGTATGTATGGTAATTATGCAATAATTTGGCCACTGTGATGCATAGCCGATATGTTGCCAGCCTTTATAGCCACAAGGGACAGCGACATGCTCCCTCCCACATCCTGAGAATGAGCATCAACAGAGCGTCAACGATTTTTAGCTTCACATCTTGAGTAATTCATGTTCCGATTGGTTGCAGACATCCATTCATCAAATATTGGCTGCCTTTACTGGCAAGTACTACAGCGACACGCTCCCTGCCGCATCCTGAGAATGTGCGTCAACAGAGCGTCAACAATTTTTAGCTTCGCATCTTGGGTAATTTATGTTCCGATTGGTTGTAGACCTCCATTTATAAGATATTGGCTGCCTTTACTGGGAAAAACTACGGTGACATGATTGCTGCCACATGCTGCGAATCGGCATCACCAGAGCATCAGCGATGTTCAGCTTCGAATCTTGGGTAATTTATCTTCCGATTGGTTGCGGGCATCCATTTATCAAATATTGGCAGCCTTCACTGTCGAAAACAACAGCGACATGCTCCCTGCAACATCCTGAAAATGAGCGTCAACGGAGCGTCAACAGTTTCTGTTGTTGCATATTTGTTAATCAATGAATCACGCTAATCTCCGCATTCGTAACGGAATTATTGCCCGCAGTGATAGGCAAAAATACACTATATCAAAGGTAAATTACCGATTCCAAATTAATTGATATTGCAAGCTGCAAAGCATGCAAAAACATATCCTTGGTTGTTGAAAACACGATTTTGCTAAGATACTATTCACATACTCCAAAAGCAAGAGCCTTAAGTGAATCTATGGATGGACCCACTGGGTGACCTGCTGATAACCCGCCCAATTCAGACTGGTTGGGAGTTTACCATCGAACCGTACCCGAGTTGACAGTTCGGGTTAATTGACAACAAGAACAGCCAATTTGGCAACAGTTCGGGTTGGACCCGGACCCGGACCCAGACCCGAAATGACGGTCCGGAACTGTTGATAAAAATAAATACAACCAATACAAAACCAATAAATAAAATCAACCCTGAGGAATTTAAAAACCTCATAACGCATGTAATAATCAATGCCTGATATAAATAAATTAGAACAATGAAAACAAACAAGACAAAAACCAGACCCTAACCCAAACACAAGAACCATCGTCTCCTCTGCAACACGAAGACAGGTTCACTCCTCACCTACCAAGCCATCCAGGCGCACCTCAGGGAGAGGGACATCAGGAAGTCTCTCGCAACCTACCAATGCGCCAAGCAGCTGCTGATTGACCTCCAGATCCGAGGTTTATCTGTCTGCCTCAGCTTCTCACAGAGTTGGCACCACTGGGCGAGGTTTTTGTGGCGTCGAAACTCCCAGAAACTCCCGCCCACCGAGTGGATCAGTCTATGGAGTTCGTGGTCATGAGCAGGGCTCGAGTGTTTGTGGCCGTGGGGCAGGCATCGGAGGTTGTGGCCGTAGGGTAAACTTGTGCATCTCCTGGCCTTGGTCAGGTAGCATAATTGGCTGATAGTCGACTATTGCATCTACATTATCAGCGGATGAATTAACCATCCCACCCTGGCCCATTGTCCGAGGTTGTTTGCCATCATCCTCATCCTTCTCCTCCTCATCATCCTCCTCTCCATGTTCCTCCTCTTCATGTTCCTCCCCTTCATGTTCCTCACCTTCATGTTCTTCCTCTTCATCATCACCATCCCATTCCATATCCTCATTGCCGTCTAGATCAACACCACACGGTGCATCCACATCATCCTCCATGTGCACATCTACATCAGAATCAGGTTCTGAGTCATATTCACTGTCCGACAGCTCCTTAGAGTCAGTTTCATCATCTGAGCAAGTTGACACAGCAGGCAATGCGTCCGGCTCCAAATATAGCAACTCTAGTTAGCCCTCGTGTCCGAGTCTGCTTCATAAATTCCCTTCTGCAACAGCTAAGCAACGGAATGAGACATATCTTCTCCCCCTGGGGTTTGTTTTACAATACCTTTCCCTTCATTGTTTCCCTTCCGCTTCCGCTTCCCTTCTTCCATTGCCTTCTCCTTGCTCTTCCGTTTCCACTTTCTGTCCTCAGTCACCTTGCCTTTCCCCTTCCCATCCATTTTCCATTCCCTTTCCCGGTCCCATTCTCATGTCCCTGCGTGTCCTCCTCACCCTCGCCATTGTCATTGTCATTGCCCTCACCAGGACAACTCCTTCCACCGCATCAGCAAAATGTATTTTTGGCACTGGGAGCCTCTGGGAGTGTCCGGGAATTGTTGGACCAGAATCCCAGGGTGGTCAAATCCCTGAGTTTACTAGACCGATTCAGTGGCCATCTGGTGCACCTGGGAGCACCTAGGAGCGCCAACGACAAACCTGGGAGCACGTGGGAGTGCCTACGACCAGCCTGGGAGCCCCGGCAACAAACCTGGTAGCACCTCACATCACAGAAGAGCAGTCTGGGAAACACAACATCTTCTTTGGGAATGCTACTGGTGCGCCTGGGGATCATAGCTACTACTTATCGTTCAATGATCTTTAAAACTCATGTATTCAGTTTGTATTCTGATCTATGTATCTATGTATCTATATAGCTACCCATCTACACACGGTATATCTGAACTGGCTGCAGGCGGTGCTTCAGAGCATTTCGAGGTGCACCTGAAGATGATGATTGAGTGAACTCAGAGATGCACTTGGAGGGCATGATCGAGCTAATTTGGAGATGCATTGGAGGCCATCATCGTGTGAACTTGGGGGCCGTGATCAATTGAACTTAGCGATGCACTCCGGGGCCGTGATCGAGCGAGTTTGGATATGCACTTGGAGGCCGTAAGCGAGCAGCTTTGGTGGTACACCTGGAGGTCAGGATCAACTGAACCCGGATATGCACTCCGAGGCCGGGATCGAGCCAGTTTGGAGTTGCACTTGGAGGCGGGAATCCAGCCAGTTTAGAGATAAACTTGGACGCCGTGATCGACTGAACTTAAGAATGAACTCTGAGGCGGGGATCATACGAGGGTGGAGTTGCACCTGGAGGCCATGATCGAGGAGGATTGGAGGAGAACTTGGAGGCGGTCGATTGAAGGCGCGCCGGGTAGACTCTATTCATCAGTTGGTTAACTTGTAACCATGGGAATGTGACGAGGTGACTTTACCTTTGAGCCCTCATGGAGAGCTGGGTGGTGGCGGTCGATCTTGTGGGGAGGCACACCGCAAGCTGAGGCTACATTCAGGGGTCAACTTGTAATTGCAAGAAACAACGGAAGGCAGACAATCTTCAGTGGATGCTGTACTAGATGTATACTGTACTGAGTGTCAATTCATGATCATGGCATGGAGAGATAGACACAGATGACTGAACTATGTGTACTGTGATGATGGTAGAGTTGTGGATGAGAAAGAGAGATGGGGGACAAAGATGAGAACAATATGGAGGATACGAGCAGATATGAGAAATCAGGGGTACGACTTGCCTGATTGAGTTTGGAAGACCTCGTATCGGTGAAAGTGCCTGCTGGATCAGAAATCTTACATGCCGTATCAGCAATCGTAAATTGACTCACACACGAAATTCTCCTAAGTTCCAGTTTCTCATAATGATCTCCCATCACCCCTCATCACTCTCTTTGTCATTCTGAACTCTACCATCACCTAAGAACACGTAGTTAAGCCATCCCTCTCAATCTCTGCATGTCATGATCATGAGATAACACCGAGTACAGCATACACCGAGTACTGTATACACCAAGCACTGTATCATCCCATGATTGACTCTCTCCCACCCCCAGCCAGTCTCTGATCTCTCATCTCTTGGCGGACCTGGGTGTACTCAATTCTCTACATTCACACAATTATGAGTCAACCAGTGAATAGAGGGTCAGGTTCCATCGCGCCTCCTTCCCGATCAACCGCTTGCAGATCGTCTGCCTCCAATTACTCCTCCAATCTCCATCGATCATGGCTGCTAAGTGGATCTCCAAACTCGCTCGATCACGGCCTTCAAGTGCATCTCCACACTCACTCGATCACGGCCTCCAAATGCATCTGTGAGATCACTCAACTCAGCCTTCAAGTGCATCTCCAAACTATCCCACTGACGGCCTCCAAATGCATCTCTGAGTTCACTCGAATGTAGCCTCCAAGTGCATCTCCACACTCGCTTGATGACGATCTTCATGTTCGCACAATGATGGCCCCCAATGTCGCTTGGTTACAGCCTCGAAGTGCATCTCTAAGTTCACTCAATCTCCGCCTCCAAGGGCATCACCAAACTCGCTCAGTCACGGCCTCCAAGTACATCTCTAAGTGCACAGGATCCCGGTGTGGACAAACCGCGCAGCTCTCACGGCATCCGAATGGAATTTGTCGGCATGAGTGGTTCTGACCCGAGGAGCATAGGACAATGGTGCAAGGATATGAAGGGGTACCCAGCTGTGAGGAACCACACAAATTGCGGGGATCCATGAAGGTTCGGCAAGGGTGCATGCGATCAAGGGCTGGGAAAGATAGACTGTGTATTTCGTATAATAAGACGATGTCTATCTAGCCTGGCATCTCCCCAATATATATTCCCTGTTGCTCAGTCCATCTCCGTTATCCCACCATCTACATATGCCCCCCGCCGGCTTCCCCCAGCCAAGCAGAACAGTGGTGGTGCCGAGAAACAGATTTTCCAGCCACAATAGCCTCAAAGTACATCCCTCAGTTCTCTCAATTGGCATATCCAGGTGCTCCTCCAATTATGCTTGAGTACTCCCTGCCGCCAGATTGACCGTATGTATATATATAGAGTGACTTAGATAGATAATAGACACTATATTATGATGCAGCAAATCTTGGGACAGTAACAAAGACGAAAATGATAGATTAAATTCCTCGTGGTTATGGAACCCTAAGATGCACTACTGTGAGAATACGGCACCATGTTTCCTGCAGAGCTGCAGAGAGGTCACAGCTGTTCTAAAATTTTAATATTCATCAGTCACATATCGGAGGACCTGAGTATGCTCTTGAAGAGTGTGAGAGCATTTTGCTTAGCTCCAGGGGGGCCTGGGAGCATCTGGGAGTACTTGGAAGCAATGATGGGGTTGACCGGAGTGTCTGGGAGGTTGGCATGTGACTTCCGGACTGATTTACATTTTGCTGATACACTCGGTGCTCCGGGATACACCCAGGTCTCATCATCATCATCCTCGTCGATTATCTCTTCCCAATTCAGCGGTCTAACTGCCAGCATGTCACCTGGCTTGTACTGCTGGTAGCTTGGCGGCTCAATCTTGGCCCTGAGATCATCACTACCATACCAAGTGGTACATTCGCCGATCCATTTGACCATCCCAGAACTCGTCGTCTGCGGATCGGAGCAATCGACTTGATCCCTGAAGGCCTGGGGGTTGTCCCACCTCCGATTGTTCATTTGGTCCCGAGTTTTGTCCAACATTTGCCCCATACATGGGTGGAAGGCTACCCACCACTCCCGAAAAGGCGAACTCCTACTTCTGAAGTGCGGCCACATCGGTTGGAATTGTGAAAAGTCATGAGTCGTGACTGGTTCAAGAAAGATTATATCACATAAAAGGTCCAATGCCCTCTCATCCTTGACACCACAATCATTGTATATCCGTATGAGTCCACAGATGTGTTCCAAGAGGAATCCTTATATACGGTCCCGATCCAACACCAGGCATCGATTAATAACCGATGTCAGCATTTTTGCCCTTGCACTTGCCTTCCCCTTTCTGTTGTGACAGCTGATTGGTGCCATCACTGTGAGTTCAAAATGAATCTGCATCTGAGAAGTTAGCATTATGAGAGAGTTGCATGTAGTGGAAGGAAGCACAGAGGGAACATACAAAGTTGTGTAGGTTATTAGGTGTGTTTTGGAAAGAGACTAGTTGAGCTGTGCAAGTCTCGTGATGTTGAGAGAGTTCAGCGTGCTGGGGGTGTGTTCAATTCGGGAGGAAATGAGACTGGAGGTGTAGGCGGGAAGATGGTATATATATACTCAATTTCCCACAATTCCTTTATTCAACTTGTAAGAGATGATCATTGTGATTCATATGCTGTATTGTGTTGGTTAAGGAATACAAAATGGCCCAGCTTTCATCTCTCACAATCGGCTCACCCCTAGTGAATGGGAAGCCTCGAGATGGGATTTAGTACTCGCGGTGAGGAAAGTTTACGACGCCGAGTGTTGCTTTTGCATGGTACACCGCTTGTACCTAGTGTTAGCAACGGGTGCAAATTCCCGGGTCGGTTCCGGGTCCGGTTCCAACCCGGAACCGAACCATTGCAACGGGTTTTCACACAAAACCCATTCCTCAAAAGTCAACATTTCTTGCTGCAATTGAGTATTTGAGTTCTGATCGTATCACAACATGAACAATACGTAGATTGTGCAGTTTTATTCGCTCCTTCACCTCCCGGTTTCAGATTTGCGATCCGACAAGTATTGGTTGAGTCGCGATCGAAAACCCGCCAAGTTCGGTTAAATACAGCCTTTATTTCACAGCCACTCAACGAATATCAGTCGGATCGCAAATCTGAATGCGGGAGGTGAAAGAGCGACTCATGCTGCACACTTTACGTATGGATCATGTCATGATACGATCAGAACTCAAATACTTAATTAGAGCCACAGTTGTAGGAACCGTAAAATTGAACCGCAGTCCGGTTCTAACCCATCCCCGAACCCGGTGGGTACCCCTGTTTTCCCGGTAACAATCCAGACTGGACCTTCCGGTCCGGTTCGGAACCCGCACCGCAGCCAGGTAACCCGGAACCGTTGCTAACACTACCTGTACCACTCTGACCTCATGCATCTCGGAGCTAACTGAGCAGTTCATGGGTTGCCCCAACTGTGCAACCATCCAGCACGGCTACCAACATGCCTAGTGGTGGAAAAAGCATCTGCAACTTATGTCATAGGATAGAGAATATGTCATTGTTCACATTGCAATGCTTTCAGCTCTGCCAAAGGAGTACTTCCACCGGGAAGCTAAAGATATACACAATTGATGGTGGGGAGTATTGTGCCAAGAATGAGTACAAGACTATGATGACTGCTCGGAGAAGGGATCAACATCCTTCAAGCGGTGCAAATTCACCTTCAGATATTGCTGTAACAGTGAATATCAATGCTGAGTTTGATCTTAGTTCAAACAGATGGCAGTTAACCCCATAATTGAATGCATTTCAAGGGATCTTGTCCCCGAGTATTGTCGCAGTTTAGGGTCTCGCGCTGTCTACAATGCACCTCGCTTTCTTGTCCAAAACCACCCTGGTCACTCACAATGGAGTCTACCTCGCCTACCGTTGCATATGCATGCAGAGGTTATTATTCCTACATCTCTAACGTGGAACAACCATATTGGACTATGCCTTCCCAATGCCGCCAACCTGACAGGACTCCGGTCGTAAGAAATGTTCGAAGTCATGCTAGTTGTCAGAGTTAACAAGAACGCGGGTCTTGGGGGAACTATCAACTTCCACCTGCTAAGTGACGTGTTTCGCTACCGGCTGGTGTGAGGGATTTCTCCCAAGGAAGGATTTCCGTAGCCTCTACAATCCATGGTCAGAACTCCACCCCCTCATCTTCGCTGAACAAGTCCATCAGCAAAATGTAATTTTGTCACTGGAAGCCTCCACGACTGTCTGAGAGGATGTGGAGTGCAAACTTAGACGCGTCAATTTCAGGGGAGTCTCAGACCCTAGGAGGGCATTCCTGCCGGCCATCACAGTAACTGGGATTTCCGATAACTGGTACAGAAGTACCACGGCAGTGATTGTGAGAGGTTTGGGAACACCTCTGGGCACCGGAGAGAACTTTGGGCGCACCTGGGGGCATCTGGGAGCGCTGGCAACAAGCCTGGGAACACCTCGGATCAGAGTGGAGCAGTTTGGGAAAATCATCTTCTTTCAGAACGCTGCAGGTGTGTGTGGAAATCATAGCTACTACTCATCGTTCAACAATTATTCAAAGTCATGTATGCAGTTTGTATTCTCATCCATGTATCTATATAGCTACCCATCTTCACACGGTATATCTGGACTGACTGCAGGTGTTGCTCTGAAAGCAATTTGAGGTGATCCCGAAAATGAAGGTCGACTGATCTCAGAGATACACACCGAGGCCATGATCGAGCGAGTTTGGTGATGCACTTGGAGGCAGTCATCAAGGGTATTTCGAGATACACTTGGAGGCCGTGGTTGAGTGAACATAGAGATGCGCTCCGAGATCGTGATCGAGTGAGTTTGGAGATACACATGGAGGCCATGATCGAGTGAGTTTGGAGGCCGTAATCATGCGAGTTCAGAGAGACACTTGGAGGCTGTGATCGAGCGAGGTTGGAGATAAACCTGGAGGCCGCGATCGAGCAAGTTTGGACATGCACTGGGAGGCACTAATCGAGCGAATTTGGAGATGCGCTTGGAGGCTGTGATCGTGCAAACTTGGATGCGGTAATTGAGCGAGCTTGGACTAGTACTTAGCGGCGGTCGATGGACGGCGCACCGGGTGCTGAGACGCTATTCATCCGTTTGTTAACTTGCAACTGTGAGACTGTGACAAGGTCACTTTACCTTTGAGCTCTCATGGAGAGCTGGCTGATGGCGGTCGCTGGTGTAGGGGGGCACGCCAGAAGCTGAAGCTACATTCAGCAGTCAACTCGTAATCATGAGAATGAAGGGAAGACAAACAATCTTCTTTGGATGCTATACTTGGTGTATGCTGTACTTGGTGTCAATTGATAATCATGACATGGAGAGACAGAGAGAGATGACATGTCTTTGTGTTCTGCAACGATGGTAGAGTTGTGGACGAGAAAGTAAGAGATGGGGGATGAAGATGAGAACGATGTGGAGGATACAGGCGGGTATGAAAAATCACGGATACTACTTGCCTTATTCGGTTGGGAAAACCACAGATCGGGACTCGTACCTGCTGTCTCATGGATGGTAAATTGAGTTGCACACGAAATTCTCCTAAGTCCCAATTTCTCATGATGATTTCCCCAATCTCCTCTCATCTCTCTCTTTCTCGTCCTCAACTCTACCATCGCTTAAGAACATGAAGTTAAGTCATTGCTCTCTGTCTCTCCATGCTGTGATCAAGAGTTAACACCTACTACAGCATACACTGCATACTGCATCATCCCAGTATTGACTGTCTCCCAACCAGTCTCTCATCGCTCACCAGACCATGTTATACTCAATTCAATACATCCCCACAATTACGAGTTAACCAAAGAATACAGTCTCAGCTCCCATCGCGCCTCCCTCCCGAACTACCGCCTGCAGATTGACCGCCTCCTAGGACTCCTCCAATCTCTCTTGATCACGGCCTCCAAGTGCATCTGCAAACTGGCTCGAGCACAGCGTCCAAGTGTCTCTCTACTCTCGCACGATTACGGCCTCCAAACTCGCTTGATCACGGCCTCCAAGTGCATCTCCAAACTGGCTCTATCACAGCCTCCAAGTGTATCTCTAAACTCGTTCCATTACAGCTTCCAAACGCGTTCAATCACGCCCTCCAAGTTTGCACGATCATTGCCGCCCAGTGTATCTCCAAACCTGCTTGATTACAATCTCAGAGTGCATCTGTAAGTTTACTCGATCACGGCCTCCGAGTGTATCTCCAAATACGCTCGATTACAGCCTCCAAGTTGGCACGATCGCTGCCTTCAAGTTCCCACGATGACGGCCTCAAAGTGCATCTCCAAACTCTCTCGACCACTGCCTCCAAGTGCATCTCCATACTCGCTCGATCACACCCTCCAAATACATCCTTAAGGAGCGACGGCGGGTGTACAGAAATACATAGGTAACGGAGGTGGATAGAGTGACAGGGAGTATATTCGGCCCACCCCGGAGTCGATAGACATCATCTCATTTCCATCTCATCTTATCATTCAATGAAAATACACACGCTTTCTTTCCCAACTTTTGGTCTCGCCTGCTCTGTCGGAGAAGTTGTGGATCCTCAATGCCGGGAAGTATTATATCTCATCGCCTGATTCCTACGCTCCTCGAACCAGAACCGCTTTTTTTCATGAATTCCATTTGGATGTCACGAGAGGTGTGGCAGAGTGCTGATGGTGGGCTCTCTGCCTTCTAGCTCTATCGTTTCACTACAATGCCCTCGAAGTGGTGTATCTCTAAGTTCTCTCACTGGGTGTGTCCAGGTGCTCCTCCGATTATGCTCAACAACCATCTGTGGCTAGATTGACCAGATATACATATATACAGAGACTTAAATCACACAAGCCATATTATGATGTAGTGAATCTTGTGACTGTAACAAAGACGAATATGACAAGTCAAAATCTCTGTGGTTGTGTAAGAACCACTGCTGTGAAAATACGGCACCAAGTCTCCCGCATTCCTGTGCAGCGGTGTTGGCTGCTCTCGAAGTCTCTGCTGCTCTTTAAGTCTCCCGCAGATCTGTGCAGTGGTCTCAGGAGCTCCAAAATTTAACTGTTCTATATGTCAAATCTCGTAGCATGCTGAATGCGCCTCCATATATGCAGTTGCTGTCAGTAGCACCTGAGAATGCTCTTGAAGAGTCTGAGAGCACGTTACATAGCTCCAGGGCGGTCTGGGAGCATCTAGAAGTACTTGGAAGCACTGCTGAGGTCGCCCAGAGTGTCTGGGAGGTTTGCATGTTACTTCCGGACCGATTTACATTCTACTGAGGTTGTATGTTGCAGATTTCGCTCAGCACGTGTCTTCCACCCCATCCACTACGCAGTGATGTTCAAGAAATACTCCAACCGCCTCGCCGGGTACAAGCAGTCCTTGCACAACAGCCCCCAGAGGAACCTCCCAGACAGACTCTACGTGTTGGGTTATATCAGGAGTTAGCAACAGTTCCAAATCCGCGGTTCGGTTCCGGGTCCAGGTTGGCATCAAACTGGAACCGTTGCAACAGGTTTTACCTGATCCAACAACCGACCCACATCGATCCCGTGGTTTTTTGGGCAGTTCCACATGTTCGTGAACTCAGCACTTTGGCTCCAATTAAGTATTTGGGTTCTAATCATATCACAATGTGATATATACATCCAAGATGCAGTTTTGGATGCTCTTTCACCTCCCATTCTCAAAATTGCGATCCGATCAGTATTCGTTTACTCGTTTTGAAATCACGGCAAAAGCCGAGCGTTTTTCACGGTGACTGAACGAATTTTGATCGGATCTCAAATTTGACAATGCGGGGTGAGAGAGCATCCAAAATTGCATCTTGTACAAATATATCATATTGTAATACGATCGGAACTCAAATACCTAATTGGAGCCAAAGTGTTCAGTTCACCAAGATGAAGCTCTGCGGTATGCAAAACCCGGCCAAAAAACCGCAGGTTTATGTCCGGCCCGGGTAACAACCCCAACAAGACACAGCAGGTCGGGTCTTTGGACGGTTCTGGAACTGGACCGAACCGTTTATCCGGTCCAAACCGGGACCACAAGTGTTAGCAACGGTTCCAGTTTTGGACCCGGCCGGTTTTATAGGTCTGCGTGGCAACGGCCTTACCCCATCAAAAATCGACGATTTTTTAAGCGAACCATCACTTTAAGGCCACAAATATTGATCAGAGAGTTTAGTGTTTGGTATGTGAAATATGCAGCTCAGCACGGCGCATCTTTTGGCCGTCTCCGATTTTCGATATCTTCAAATCTCTGCAAGTGGTAGCCCAAAAACCTCGTTTTTCGGCCCAAAATGACAATAATTGCAAAGCCGCTTGCTGAGTTTTGAAGATATCAAAAATCGGAGACCGCCAAAAGATGCGCAATCTGAAGCTCCATATTTCATGTACCAAACACTACATTATCAGATTGATATTCAAGGATTTAATTGAAGGAACCGTTTCGCACACACCCGGACCAAACCAGCTTCGTTCGGGTTTTCTTGGAACCTCTATAGTAGAAACGGTCCGAAAACGGAACCGTTGCTAACACTAGGGACCGCTGGCGGGTTACCCGGACACGTTGCTAACCCTAGTTATATCCAGCCCCGCATCCAGCATTGCTAGCACTCCCACTCCCCTCAGCGGCGTTGAAAACCTGCCAACCTGCATCCCTAAGCCAGAAGCCCGCAAGATGATTACAAATCCACTGTGAGCGCGGGTCACAGAAAAAAATCAGAGACTGAGGCAGTGGCAACTGCAACCACAGGGGGTGTCTACACTTCAATCAGTGGTCTCTGGCAGTCGCAGCATCTATTGATCTCGTCACTCAGACATGACAGGTCTTATATTTTCAATGGGCAGACACCTCGAGCTCTAAATGTGGAACAGCCGGCTGTTAATCAGTGCAAGCGACTTGGGGATGGTAAGTTGTGCAACGCGACGTGTTGCGAAAGCATTAGCTGATGCCCCACACTGGCAGATAATTGAGAAGTTCTGGAACACCACTATGCAGCAAAACAACATTTGGTCCATAGCATTTGAGACACACACAAAGGAAATCCTGAAGGAGGTATGCTGAAGCAACAGCCCACATTGGATATTACAAGCTTAAACCGGTACGAAATCTGAGCACATGTCGATATGGTTCAATCCCATTTGGTTACATCTGCCAGTGACATCACAGCAGAGCTTTATGATCTCCACTGCTCTGAATCTGACACAAAGTGTTTGGAATTGGTCCATTCCCTTCTGGCAGACAATAAGTACCATTTTCCTGGAGCAGAGGGTGTAGAAGATGGTGTACACGGTCCAAATCCAATGCAGAGACAGTCCAAAGCTGATGACAAATGGCCAGAATCCACTTCACTTCCTCGTGGAAGGAATCCCGGAGTTTATCTACATCCAATTGTATCCTCCGGCGAATAACTGCAGTAAGTATGCTGATGCATTTCACAATTCCATGAGTGACGACAAGGACATTCATATACCCTCGCCACTGCTCATGTTTACCTGCAATGCGTTGCGACATGCTCTCCTGGAGTGTCAAAAGAGCAACAGTGTTTATCCAAAAGCTTCCAAGTCAAAGCTGAAAGAGGACAGACCTGATTGCTCAAACTACTTCAACTCCATGAATGACGGTCATGCGAGCACATCCTGCTGCGCTTCAACAGGTCGCAAGTCGTTAACCCCGCCTCGTGTTGGCGACAAATATACAATCTTGATGAATTCCTCGAACTTACTACCGGGGAGCTACCAACAGAGGGTGTATAAGACCACTCTTGCTACAGTGACGCGTCAGATTCAACAGGCGGAGAACCCAACCCCTGCCGTGGCCATCAGTGTGGAAGCTGTGCGTGTAGGCAATGCGATTCTTCTTGACTATTTAACCTCCGACGTGCCGCTTGACGAGCATGAGATGGGAAGCGCTGACTAACATATCCCAATGGACAACAATTGCATGGATGATGATCTGCATTTCGGGATGCCGTGGGGCAGCAGGGATTACGAAGATGAAGGTGGCGAAAGTGACAAGCAGGATGCCATCCCCACCACCCGCCAGCGACAATGTGTCGTGACTGTACTCAAGAGGTTTGACCTGGGAACCAGCGATGTCGACGTGCATGAGGGCGACCATGGCAACGATTTGAATACCAATGCGGATGAAGAATCATCACAAGCTGATGATGTCTCAACCCACAATGTGGAGGACTCAGGGCAAAGTACTAGAGATTGTGAAGATTCAACAGTATATTTCAGACCTGTAAAGTCTGATAATGGCGAAGCAAATGCAATGGCAAGCAATGATTCTGAAGCGAAGACTGTATTGTAATAAGTGACAACATCTCAAAGCTAAACATATATGGTGAGAGTGCAGCATTCAATATATAGCGATAGTGGAGAGGTTGCATGTGGCACTTGGCCGGAGAACGGCATAACCATGGGCGGGCATTGTGTAAAAGGCTAAAGCATAACTGCGGCCCCTGCGAAGAGTGAAACACATGTGTCATTCTGATGGAGTGTATACATCACCACATTCCAGGCGCAAAGTAAAGAACGTGAGTATGCAACGTGACCAGGTGCCTGGGTGACGGAAAGCGTGAAATTCTCCATTTGAGGGTACGTTGTTCAGTCAGAGCCATCAGAGCCATCCGTAACACCCGGGTGTTTCTGACGGACACTTGGGTTGTTTCTGATATCTGTATGGTTGCAGTCACTCTCCACTTGGTTTCAATGCAAACTGTGTTGTATTTTGAATATTACTATCTGATGGTGATATTATTCCATTCCAAATTATGATATCAAATGATTGCTGAATTATTTCTTCCTCATCTACTAATAATTGGTCAGATATACCCATATATAATCATCCTTCTGAGATCTCCAACTGGATTCTTTTATTATATTTTTTATTAACTGATAAATCTGACACTTTGTTTAGCTCAAAATGCAATAGCCACATATGATAATATTGTGGTGACTTTTCAGCTATATTAGTATCATTAACAGCAATTGTACTAATTTGTATTGCTTGTGGATTTGAAGCAATATATTTATCATAATCAATAGAATGATGTAGATGTGGTTCCTTACTCACAGATACTGTTAGCAATGTTTCTGGACCGTCACTTCGGGTCTGGGTCCGGGTCGGAACTGAACCAGTGCCAAATTGGCGGTCCGGGTTATCAACCAACCTGAACAATCCATTCGGGTACGGTTCAATACAACACTCCCTACCCGTTTGACTTGGGCGGGTACTCAGCGGGTTGTCCAGCAGGTCCATCTGTAAATACATATAATGTGCTTGCATTTGCTGTTTGATAATAGTTCTCAATCAAAATTGATTATTTGACATTCTGGAATCACATTTTCCATGTTTTGCCGGTTGCGATATCGACAATATTTGAATTCATGTTTTTCTTTTCATATTTTGTATTTTTGACCTTGCAGGAGGTCAATAGTGCAATTATAAGCTCAAATATCCATGCGACGCCTTCATTACCCAATATGCATCACCGGAAATTGATGACCCTCAGTTAAAGCTAGGTTGACTGTCATTTTCAGAATGGCGCTGTGACCGTGTCACTTTCTCCATTGCCTATAATGGCTGCCTATACATTGGTTACGGATAACAGTGAGCAAATCACTTACCAATTACCATATTTATAAGACCAAAAATCTTTGAGGCTCCATTAACGCTCATTTTGAGAATGGGGAACTGAACTTGTCGCTTGCTGTTATGCTGATAAAGGCTGCCAATATGTTGGTTACGCATAACAGCAAGCATATCCCTTTCCAATTACCATATTTACATTACCAAAAAGCATTGACGCTCTGTTGACGATCAGGTTAAGATGATAGCGAAATTAACACTAACCATATTACATATAAAGGGGGCCAAACTTTGATTATGGGTAAATGCCGCGGCACAACCCTTGGATTATACAAGATGCAATGCCCAAAATTGTCAATGCTCTGTTGTGGCTCTGTTGACGCGTATTTTTAGGTGTAGCGATATCAACTTTGACGATATTTCCCAAAAAGATGGCCAATACTTCGATCATGGATAAATGTCATAGCACAGCCCCTGGATTACACAAGATGCAACACCCAAAATCGTTGACACTCTTTTGACACTCTGTTGACGCTGTGTTGACGCTCTGTTGACGCTCATTTTCAGGTGAAGTGACATTGACATATACTGTATTGCCTATAAAGGTGGCCAAAACTTCGATTATGGGTAAAAGCCGCAGCATAGCCCTTGGATTATACAAGATGCAACAGCCGAAATTGTTGACGCTCTGTTGACGCTCATTTTCCCACTGGGGCTGTGACCATGTCGCTTTCTCTTTTGCCCATAAAGGCTGCCGATACGTCGATTATGGGTAAATGCCGTAGCATAGTCCTTGGATTATACAAGATGCAGCACCCAAGATTGTTGACACTCTGTTGACGCTCTGTTGACCATCATTTTCAGGTGATGCGACATCGACATTAACAATATTGCCTATAAAGACTGCCAAAACATTGATTATGGGTAAAAGCCGTAGCATAGCCCTTGGATTATACAAGATGCAACACCTGAAATCGTTGACGCTCAGTTGACGCTCATTTACAAAATGGGGTTGTGACCATGTCGCTATCGCTTTTGAGCATAAAGGCTGCCGATACATTGATTATGGGTGAATGCTGTAGCATAGTTCTTGGATTATACAGGATGCAACACCCAAGATTGTCGACGCTCTATTGATGCTCTGTTGATGCTCTGTTGACGCTCTGTTGACGCTCTGTTGACGCTCTGTTGACGCTCTGTTGACACTCTGTTGACTCTCTGTTGACGCTCATTTTCAGGTGATGCGACATCGACAGTAACGGTATTGCCTACAAAGGCTGCCGAAACTTTGATTACGGGTAAAAGCCGTAGCATAGCCCTTGGATTATACAAGATGCAACACCTGACATCGTTGACGCTCTGTTGACGCTCATTTTCACAATGGGGATGTGATCATGTCGTTTTCTCTTTTGATCATAAAGGCTGCCGATACGTTGATTATGGCTAAATGCTGTAGTATAGTTCTTGGATTATACAAGATGCAATACTCAAAATTGTTGACGCCCTGTTGACGCTCTGTTGATGCTCTGTTGACGCTCTGTTGACGCTCTGTTGACGCTCATTTTCAGTTGCAGCGACATCAACATTCACGATATTGCCTAATACACACGGCCAATTCTTCGATTATGGGTAAATGCCATATCACTGCCCTTGGATTATACATGATACCACACCTGAATTCGTTGACGCTCTGTCGACGCTCTGTTGACGTTCGGATGACGCTCATGTTTAGGTGAAGTGACATCAAGATTAACGATTTTGCTGATAAAGACGGCCAATACTTCGATTATGGGTAAAAGCCATAATATAGCCCTTGGATTATACAACATGCAACAGCCGAAATCATTGACGCTCCATTGACGCTCATTTTAAGAATGTGGCAGGTACCATGTCGCTGTCGCTTTTGCCCATAAAGGCTGCCAATACGTTGATCATGGATAACAGCGAGCAAATCGCTTCCCAAACCACTTACTTACATGACCAAAAATCGTTCACACTTCGTTGATGCTCATTTTCAGAATGGGCTGTTACCGTGTTGCTTTCTCTTTTGCCTATAAAGACAGCCGATACGTTTGTTGTGGACAACAGCGAGCAAATTGCTTCCCAATTAACTCACTAACAAGACCAAAAATCGTTGACGGTCTATTGACGCTCATTTTCAGAATGAGGCTGATACCGTGTCGCTGTCTGGTTTGCCTATAAAGGCTGGCAATACATTAATCATGGATAACAGCGAGCAAATCGCTTCCCAATTAAGTCGCTTACCAGTCCAAACATCGTTGACTCTCCCGTGAAGCTTACCATAAATATGTCCTAAAAGTTCTTGTATGGTCAATAATTTTGTACAAATAATCATATTGTCACTATTGACAGCCAATTTATAGTTTGTAGGAATACTCAGTTGCATCCAAAAGCTTTGTGGCATCTCAATGTCTGATCCACAGATGCACATGATCTCTGAGCGATGGATAATGTAGTGCTGTCACATTCCAGCGCTTTCAGCTGGCAATTTACCGCATGTAGATCCATACACTCATTCTTCATTAATATAGCCAACTTTCCTCACTTTGCCTTATGCAGTTCCTTCTCCTCAATTTCCTAGACCTACCATATGCAATTTTCAAAATGTTCACTATGTGCAGCAGGTCTGAACGCAGAGTGACGTAGTTGGATGTATGGATGAATGCAACATGATGGTGGGCATTCATACAGATTTGCATTGCACATTGACCGCTCCTCCTCTGACTGGTACGCCATCACTGACTCAAATTTTGTTAGTAAATGTTGTCTCCAATTTAGATTGCGCATTCTCACTTATCTGTAAGAGGCAGGACAATATCAGGTTGATCAATCGTGAATCAACTTGGTTTGGAGTCTAGAACTTTCGTATGGCCCATATGACCCCTGCACATGCGCAGACGAATTATCATCTCTCACAATTTGGTCACCGAAATCAAAAAAATATTGGAACGTAGAATAATAGGTACACCAATTACTTTTGGCTGAGATATGCTGTCAGTAATCACAAATCGTGCTGGTAGTGTACTGATGATGAATGATCCATTGCAATTTGTTTATCTGAATCCAATTCCTGTATGGTAATTAGCTAGGGAGGTTATGTGCAGGTATAAAAGCTTAAGGGTTTCACAGGCTTCGATTTGATTATCGGTGCTGAATTGAATACCTCGTCAGGCTTGAGAGCCAGTATGCATATGACAGACCATGGTTCCCCGGATGCCAATCTCAGATGGCTTCTTTCTGTTTGTGAAGTTCTATACAGCATTGTGATTTTCTGCTTTCACTATCTTGTATCTCCATTCGCTCACCAAATGTTGTCTGTGCAGTAGCAGGTGCACACTGATCCATTTGGAGGTTAATGATTGCCTTAACTGTCAATATGGCTGTTCGGTACCTCAAATCGTACTAATGATGCAAGACGGAAAATGCTTCACACTCAACTTCATGATGTAGCAGCGAGCATGTCTCTGCTTGTTTTGATTATAAAGGCAGCCAATAAAACAAACAAAGACAATGATGTACCAAAGTCAATATTTTGCACAAGAGAGTGGGATATCTGAATGCGACCATAAATAGAAAAACCCGATAACTAGAACCAGAGATTGGACCTGATGGGTCTAGCCAAACCCGGCAAAACCCGCGGGTTGACGGGTACGGGTCCGGGTTTGGCCTGCCAAAAAGCTGCAGGTCGGGTTTTTGGACGGTTCTGGAACCGAACCGAACTGTTTTTCCGGTCCAAACCTGAACCGCTGGTGGGTTACCCGGACCCGTTGCTAATACTACTCTCAGAATATATCTTCTTCCAAGAAGGAAAGGAACAATATCCATTCACAACTTCTTCAGCACAATCTTATGTCAGATCAAGTGCTAAAAGCAAAGTATTGTTGTCTTTTGATATTTTAAAAACTTCCAAAGCATGTTTCCTTCTTTATTCTTCTGTGGTTTCCGAAAGGTACTATTAATAGTACAGTAAATATGTCTTCCTTCTGGATAATCTTTTCAAATCCATCACTTCTACCTACCATTGTTAATATATTTAACCAATGGCATTTGACAAGCTAGTACTATTTCTGGGAATAGAACTATCAATGAACTTACTAGATTGAATAGTACTCTTACCAGAAGTTGTTTCTTTTATTCTTTGCCATCTATCCAATATATTATAATTCGTACATTGGTTACTTTCCAATGTCATTTGGCAACTATTTTTTGCATTTACATATGTTTAAAGATATTCAGAATATATTATCTGGAAAATTTTTGGAGTTTTTGAGAGTAGTCTCTAGCTCTGAGGTCACTTTGTACCATGTAATAACTAATCTTTCATTACAAGTCAGACTACAATCATACATTACATATGAGGTGTAGTAGTATTGTCCATAGTACAGCATTTATCGAAGAGACATGTGGTACAGCCGTTTTAATCTTTAGATCATTCTGAGAGAGAGAAATAGCTGAACAAAATGAAAGTAATAACTTATCATCAACTTGGCTCCAATTCTTACCACCAGTTCCCTAATGAATTGTGTGAATATGTCACACTATAACCTCCTGAACCTTGCGAATTGTAATATTTATCATCTTCTTTATATTAGACAGAATCCTTCTGCTGCTGGTGATAATCATCCAAGTACTCATTTTCTTCTTTCTCATAGGACTTTCCCTTCTCAGAAACTATAATTTTCATTGTTGATCATTCTATACATTTGGATATTCAGCTGTCCTCATTTTATATTTTACCTGTTGGTAACACTGTTGGGTATTGTATTTCCCATTTCTGTCTACTAGCCAATTCCATGATTGGTATTGGTGCAACGCTGGTTGTCAATGTTATTTTTTATTTGAATGTCCTTTGACTTCTTTTGTAGAACTCTTCTCAGTCATTCCAGGATTTTGTTATATGACTTACTTCTGTATTTCACACTATGCTAATCATGATTTACACTTATTGGCTTCCATTCAGTATTTACACCTGATTCAGATGATCTTTATTCTTCAATATCATGCATATTCCAGTGTTTTCTGTTTACAAATGTTTTGAAATTTGTAATGTTAACTGCCCATTATCTAATTAATTATTCTATACTAAATTTAGTATTATATGATTGCTTTACAGTCAAGTTGTACATATTTCTAAGGTGAAATTGTGTCAAAATGGTAATCAGTATAAAATCCAATGCAACTGTAGTTATATTGAGTGTACTAACATTGACCCAGATATTATAAGTTTTTAATTTCTACTTAGAGATTATTCTTGGATCCCATATATATATATATACCTACCTATTGTTTCATATGTTGCTTGTTGATAAATGTTATCATGCAATCTACATTCCACAGCAATAACATATCCAGATCAAAATCAAGGATGCCTGACATATTTGCTACAATTTTCCATTATAATTACCATGTCAGTACTCCATCTTTCATCAACCCCCAGATTTACTATTATTCCACTCCTGATGAATCAAATCAATATAGTTGATCTGCAATATATATCTGTGCTACAATTGACCAAATAGTTAAAAATAAAATTTCTTTGCCATTGAATTTGGCATACTTCTGAATTTTTATAGTTCTGTGAAAGACTAATCCATTATTCATATAATATCTCATAGTACTACATCTTGATACTCATTGTAATCTTTCTTTGAATTAATTACTTGAAACATGGTTCCAAGGTAACCATAATTAATGTGATTGAAATAGTAGTGCAAGTTGTGATTTTACTGTAAATTGCATAGGTAATTGCATTTGTGGTTGATGTTGTGGGTCTGAATCCACATCTGATATATTTAATCCTTCAAGATCCAACCCATTATTTCTTCTTAATAAGTATTGATATTTAGTTGATATTGCTCTTCTCTAATAGAGTCAATAATATATAACTGAATGTTGTATTCATCATCCTTACTTTCCTTTCTAGGTATCTTCAAAGCCCAGTGTTATTTTGATCTAAATTGCTTGATCTGATGAACTTGAATACTCACATAGATTGTTAGTTGTATTGAATAATGTCAAGCTTTGATCTGACTTGTCTAATGACTATTTCATCCTGTTTATACTAAAGGTTAACAGCTATATGTATCTCCATACTACAGCCCGGATTATATCTATTTATACTTGTCATATTACGATAACACCCATTGACTCTACCTTTTCAATGTATATCCGAAGGCAAACAATGTAGCATTTCTATTTAGTATTGTCAAATTCCTCACTGATGATATTATTCTTAATATTATATACTTTGAGTAGCATGTCAATTTTGGATATATGTCAGAGTAGTCATTAAGCGATAATGTCTATATAAGCCACTTAGATTAAATTACTAACTTTAATTGCCACTATCTCTAACAACTTAGGAGTTTCCCAATGTAGCTTTAGTTACTTCAACTCCTTCTACATAGTATTGAAATATTATTGCAATACCAGGTAACGGGATAACTCCTGCTTAGTTGATTTCTCGACTTAGAAATTACTTTATTCAATTATCAACAGTCTATATATCAGTTATTGTAAAGAGTCTGCCAACGTAATATTGTGTTGATTCTTTCTGGAATCATTCAGTAGAGGGTACTAGTGTTGTTGAACTTTGTAATATACCGGATTCAAGATTCTCATGAATTCAAAAGTCGTAATATGCCACACAGTTGCAACTTTACAAGCAATATCTCACACCAGGATATCTTAATGTAATATAGATGTTAATAATGTTTAACTCCTGTCAATAGTGATTGTGATTGTACTACATACAGATCATAATGAGAGTGTTTCCTTTGAATATAGTATACAGTTATGGTGATATGTTGCATCAGTATACACGTACTGGTATGATCAATCAGTTCAAATCAACTGCCTTATCTTGTAAGTTGGGCCACAGACTTATGTTGTGAAACTTTGAAATAATGGTAGTAAATTCAATCTGTTTTTTGTATACCTTACCTTGCTAAAGTTCAAACTTGATCATTGTTGAACACATTTTGTCATTGTTAAAAATGCAAGAAATACAAATATGGAGCATACATTTTACTTCAGCTTAAATTGAAAACATACAAGGTATTAGCTAAATGATAAAGTACATAATATGGAAAATTGGTATTCATTGGTATTTCTAAATGCAAATTGAAATCTGAGCTTGTACTTTCTATTACTAGAGCAGTTTAATCAGATTACAGTGGTCCTAGTAAAATCTTTATTTTGTGTGATCAAACATCCATCCCACAGTTCTCTATAATTTTCCTCTTTGCCAGTTGTATTCTTGTATTAATTGTATACCAATTGCAAGTATTTTAAAATATTCCTTTGATTATCTGTATATCGGATTATTTGCCAACTTACATAGTTATCTACAAGTATACTACATTAGGCAAAAGGTCAACTGATATATTCCACTTGTTGTATATTTAGTAGTTAGGCAATTTCTGCAATGGTTTTATTATGTACATAGTTGCCAACAACTATCAAATAAATAATATTTCATAGTATCACAATGTATACATAAAATCAACCAATACACAAGGTAACTTGCTATGTATCTAGTAGTGGTAGCTGGCATTATCATACATGTTTAGAAATACAATCTTCAGATTCTAACTATTTACACTTTGGGCAGTCTTATCTAACATGTCTTCTATTCCTTATTCCCAATTAGGCTGATGTAGCCTACCACTTACTATACTTTGTAAAGTCTGCTTGTTAATCAAAGTATAGCCTCTTGCTATGAAATTTCTATAGATAAGTTTAATACTCCAAATTTGAAATATATTATCTCTAGCTGACAGTGTAAATATAGTAATGTGTTTGCTTTATAAAGTTGCAACAATTAGCATATATTTTAGCTTCACATTATTATAACAAGGATATTATTCCTGAATATACACAGAGCAATCTCACATAGAGTCAAAATATAATTATACCACAAGTGTCTAATAATAGGTATTTTGCACTAGAGCACTTTCACCAGTAGGTAGTAGTTATTCCAATCATTGCATATGTACATCCTGGGGATAAACATATAATATTTGACTACTTCATAGAGATATTGTATTACTGGAGCTGCAATTTATTTGTAAATTATATTCTCTATTTCTTTAGTTTCTTAAAATAGCAATACAACATTAATAAAATATTGAAGGTTATGTTATCAATTAGAATATAATGTAGAAAGCGAGAATAAATAATAATCAATGACTTATATTCATTACAGATAGTAATAGAAGGCTGGTATGTATTTGGAAAGTTTTAAGTAATGTCTATAGTTCTTGAAACAAAGATAGTTCCAAATGCAAATAACCTTGAGACAATATTTGTAAATTTTGCCTTTGTGGATTAACAATTTCAGGTACTGCCAAACTTCCCTCTAGTACTTTAATATACTTTCAATCTTATTACATCCAGGGTTATAGTACTCCTCCATAGGTTATGAATTTGTCAAATTCCTCTGAGGCTTGTTAGAAATTCATTCTAGAGTATAATTCTTTTACTAATTAGATAATGATATATTTACTCTCTACTTTCTATTATATACTCCTCAATACTGGTAGCAATTAGAATTGATTTTGCAGATAAATATGCTAATTATGTCTCCAATTAGATAAATTCAGTATAATTAGAAGACACTTGAAGATTATATTATAAGAAATTCTTTTGTAGCTGACTATAAAATGATATCTGTATCAATGATATATGATAGATAATTCTTTTGACAGTAGAAACAGTAACTATTGCAGTAGAAGAATAGTTGATTATAATAACAAAATAATATAAAAGTAGGGAACTGAATTACATAATTTACAAACAAATAATATAGCTATATAGTAAAATTATGTGTACATAATTCCTATTGAATCAACATGTTAATGTGTTTACACTCTAAGTGACTTTGCAGATGCAATATTTACACCTAAATATAGTTAATATTGAGTTACTCCTTATGTTAAATTCATGTTAATATGATACAAGTAATTGTGTAAGTTTTTATTATACAAACTTCTCTTATCTCCAGCTACTTTTGCTTTATCTCCCACCTACTTTTGTTGGCAGTTACTCAGTTATCTAATTCCTAGATATCCATACAAAGTCAGAAATACTAATTTATTTGCTTTATATAAATTTAAGAAATTTTAAAATTAAAATCAGAAATCCTAATAACTGACTCTGAAAGCAATGAGGCTCCATAATCACATGACCACAATGCTTGGAAATTGGATAGTAGGTGTTTACCACATGACAAAAATCATGTGACTGGAAATTTCTTCTCTTTGTTGCGGCTCAAATTTGTTCAGCATTGCCTATCACTCGCTTTCTGACTAATTTGGGACCATGCCTTCCAGGTACCTTAAGACGAATAGTTTTCAAGAAGCCTCCCGAGAGTCCTTGTCTCCGTGCAACCCACAATACAGCAAAAAGAGATGTGCATTGAGTATTCTATCTTCAAATTCAAATAGTTTACTCCAGAGACAGGCCTAAGTGTTTGGCACTTGTGGATGAAATACCCTTCGAGGGTGTCAGACGGGTGGGACTTACATCTTGACAGCAAGCCTGAGACTGATAGTGGAGTGCCAATGAGCAGGACAGAGGACGGTGGGGGGGGGGAGGTGCTGAGGCGAAATACCACAAAGTTCACCTTAACTGATGGTTGCACATCTAGCAGCTTTCCAGCTTCGTTTCCTCCCCGCTTCAGTCTGAGCCTCAGCCTGTGGGCAAGAGATTGGTAAAATTACAGCTCTTGAAGTCATCCGCAGGATCTGTCAAGGGATTGGGAACAAAACATATCCCCAGCACTGTTGGAGGCCATCTAGGGGGATATGACGTCTAAATCAGATCTTAGGGCGCGTAGCCTCGAAACTTAGGGATGAGTTCCTATTAGATACCCATACGCCAAGGAAAGAAGCCACAACGGTACTGAGCATCATAACGTATCACCATCGACTTGAAACGCACCAGCCCGTTAGCGGGACATCCAGACGGGGATTTACCATATCCAAAAGGTAACAAAATGATATATCAAACGCAACGAAAAGCCTCAATACGGGGTGCACTTAGAATCATTACTTTCAACAAGAAGGTATGAGAATGCATAAAACAAGAGAACGAGATGTAACCCCAAAGAAAATTCTCCGCTTATTCCCAAGATTTCTTGATCTCGAAAGTCCACTTAAATGACAAGTGTTCTTTCTGGTCATCGTCCATGAACTTGCTGAGTGCGTCGTAGGTACCACGATATAGTATACCAGACGGGGCATCCTCTTCGGCGACTAGTGATTGTAAGATTAACTTGGCTTCGGATTAAGATGTAATGAAAACATCGGGGAAAGGAGCAGAAGCTAGAGGGGAGAATCCATACAGGTTTTCTCATAGAACGGATTTTCCTTAGTGTTGGGAGGGTAGCTTCCCTGTCTAACTGTTAATATCTAGTATTGCCCGTGTTTGTTCTGTCGCGGAAGCTCACCATCATTTGGTCAGACTTATCGACGGTGATTTTCTTTCTCTTGACTAGTTGAAGGTATCTTAGCCCGGAGATAACTTCGTGCTGCACTCTGAACTTGACTCTCATCCGGTATTCAGCACCCTCCTTGATGGTGAACGGAGTCTTTTCGAGGTTCTTAACGGCATCCGGTTGGTCAAGGTCGATGACAACGTCAGGTCGACCCTCGATAAGGAGAGCAAGCTCAAGGATAACAACCTTAAGTGGGTTAGGTCAGTGTTCACCACCGCATGGCTACTGAGCGGAGACATACGGTACGGTTGTCGCCTGGCTCACTGATAGAACTGGTAGTTGCAGCACCGATTCCGAGAGAGGCCTTCCAACGAGCGAGCGACTCGTCTTCTGCGTCTGTTATTTGAGTGGTACACTGGTTAGTGGGGCTTTTGCCGATACGTGTTGGCATGGAAACTGACCTAGCTTTGCGTATTCAGCAACAGACTTCTTTTCACTAACCTTGTACCTGAAAGATGTAGAGATGTTAGTCAGTACCATAAGGAACGCGGACATGGGACGGATGAAGTCCGTAAAGCTGATCGTGCTAAAAAGCATAGACAGCATGGCTTACCCTTCAGTGGTAGAGGGCTTGAGTTCGTCATCAGCGTGTCCAGACATGTTTACAAAGTCAAGATGTAGAGATTCAGATGAATTGAGCTGGAGAGATTATGGGAGAGGGAGTGGAGTTGAGGTTGAGGTTGAAGGGAGCAGTCTGCTCTTTGTCGTGTTACGTTGCTGTTATTGCCCAAGGCAAGAGGGTGCTGGCCTCGTACACCGGCCCTTGATCTCACGTGATTTCATACTAACCGAAATGGTGAGTGATCCAAATTGAGATCATGAAGAAAAGTGAGGTGAAAGGGCCTACCCCACCAAAAATTCAAATTACCTCCAGAGAGCTGAGCTTTTGGGGGGTATTAGTTTACATCTACCTGAGTCAATGCTGAGTTTTTTTTAAAAAATTTCACCACATTGGCACTCACTGCAGCCTTAAAACAAAGCTGATCCAACTTGATCCGGGTTGTTGCCAGCTTGATCTGGGTCATCGTCAGCTTGACCCAATCACTCTTGTTCACTTTACACCACAAATTTTGCCTGACTTACTTAGCACCCCATATAAACTGTATTTTCTTTACCCTAAACTCTTCTTTCCATGCAAATCCAGTCCAAACCCATTGTGTTGAAATTTTCACCGGGTTGACCTGTGAACTTTGTGTGAAGCAATGTCTCCAGGCTCTCACAATTCCATTCCCTCACAACGCTATTCCCTTTTTGTCAATTACGTTTTCATCTTAGTGCAATTGAGAGCCTGATTCGACGCCAAGAGGAGGAGTGGTTCAGTTTAGTCCCTTGCGCTATCTGCATCGATCTGCCAGGCATACTATTTTGCATTGATTGAGCATTCCGGTAGTCAGGCCCCGCAACAGCAATGAATCTACTGTTCCCGCACAACCAGCACTACGAAGGAAGTGGTGTCTGCATCATATCGGCATCAGTAACTCGCAGGACTCTTTCCCCCGTCTCTCGCCCCAAAACATCACTCAATGCTTCAGGAACCCAACTAGCTGGCTGGCGCTTGTGGTGAAAGCCTAGTCAAGTGAAGAACTAGAATCTAGTGGCTGCTCTGGTGAGTTGGTGGGGAACCTGAAGTCCAACGGCAGCGCTAGCCGTAGACGGTAATTTGCTCCAATTTAGTACCCCCTATGTCCCCTAATTAGTCCATTGGACGCGCTGACGTCCAGTATTTTGTCGTAGAACCAGCCCCCAGCCCACAGATCTCTACCACCATGGACCCTGCCAGCTGTTCTTGTTCTTGTCTCCACATATCTTCCTCTTAGGCAGCAAAGACCGAGACTGACCCCGTCCTTTTATTTCTGTCACCCCTCTTCCGTTCTCGAAACAACTGATAAACGTTCCCGAGAGAGACACCTGCCTGCTTCTCTTAGCTACTTAGTCCTTATATCACTCTGTTACTCACTTCGGATCCGCCCATCAGTCCAACCTATACGTGTTTTCATCGCGTATCTTTTGTTCTCGATTTGTCGGATTGATAGATACTATGCGTCTTACCGGAGAACAGCGCGCTCTCCCTGCGCGTATCAACCCGGTCCTCAAAAACCCACCACCTTGTACATACTCCAGATACCCCTTATGCGCAATCGGCGCCTTCGTCATGCATGCATCATTAGCTGACAACTCGCGGCAGTCCAAGAGCTGGTTGAAATTCGCCGGTTGGGACAAACAAACCTCGGGGAGAAAATCGCCGGTCACGGTCCCTTTAGTTATGTGCACTTGCGTATATCGCTTCCACCAAACCTTGAGGATCAAGAGCTTTTCGGAAGCGGCGCGCCTGAGTCGTATTTTCTGATGCGCAGAAGTAAAGACGGATTCATAAGCGCAACTGGAATGTCAGTAATCTTCAGTCCTGACGTTGCGTGTTCGTCTCCAGCATCTTTCTGTTCCCGTTCAGATGTTTGTCGGGACTCCTTGATGTCTGGAGGAGTGAGCCAGTTTTAAGCAGAAGGAGGAGAATTGACGTCATGTGTTGGGGAGCGCTTAGGTTCAAGGCGTCTTTCCCCTACGCAAGAAAGATAGACGAAGAAGCGGAAAAGCAGTACGTGAAGTCTAACTTCAAGAATACGTCCAAAGAAGAAACAGCTGTAAGCGTATATCGCAAATCGCCCAATGGACTGTGGACTGACCATTATGCTGACGCCCAGGGGAATATATGGGTCACACCCATGGATGGTGAGTTCGTCCTTATGCTTAATGACGACATGACTTTGGAATAAGCTCTGTGCTAATACGCCAACAGCTCTGACTCTGGCCGAAGAGTACGCATCCACCTCACCCAACAATTCTTGCAGCGAGCGAATCACTGACATCTCACAGCTACGGTATAAAACCTTGGATTGAAGCACTTCTTGACAACGAGCCACCTGTTCCCTCAGATCATCGCAAGCGTGGCATTACTCCTCCCCCGCCATTCTTTCGTCCTGCTGAATCAGACGCTGGCTCAGTTACGTCATCTGCACCGCCATCTACTGGAACCCGCAGGCGATCTACCCGTTCTATGTCTCCAGGAAAGCGAGTGATGACTCCCCGAAAGTCTCGTGCATCCAAGGCGACAGCTGCGAAGGACAGCCCTTTAAAGAAAGAAGTCACACCAATCTTCGAAAGAGAAGAAACTTCCACCATCACCACTACCGAGTCAACGGTTCTCGCATCAACGGCTCTCACGAATGGTGGGCTGATGAACGTTCCCAACGCAACAACCCCCGTCAAAAGAGAACATATGGTAAAGGTGGAAGTTGATGAGGCGGTTGAGACAAATGGGGATATGGAAATTAAGACCACTCATGTCAAGGTTGAATTACCAACTGTAGGAGGGCCTCCATCTGCAGAGAGTACTGAGGAGATGCTTATGAAGGCTCGTGAGATGGTTGTTGAGGCACGGAAACTTGATAGTGAATCTACACCGTCTGGGAAGCGGAAGGTGGATGAAGTCGATGATGCAGAAGAGCAAGATGAAGAGTTGGAAGGCGATAGAACGGAGGCGGAGACAAGGAAAGCCAAGCGAGCAAAAGTTCTCGAGGCCCAGCTGCGAAAAGAAAAAGTCAAGAACAGGGCGTTGCTTGGACTTTCGGCTACTTTGGCCATAGGGTAAACGAGCACCCTTCTTAACCTCAGACTGCACTAACGGAGTGCATGCAGGGCTCTACTTCCGTATGTACTGTAACAACGGTACAAATGGCTGGGATTCAAAATATGTCAAGTGGAGTTTCATGGGTATGCGATGCGTTAGACACATCCTTCTCGGTGTGGTTTTGGAATTGGGCTATCTAGCTGTATGGGTGGGTACTATTTGTAGGCAAATTGTTGTTTCATGATGTTAATTTTTCCGTTTCTTGTGCTGTTCTCATGGCTGATTGTATTGTTTCTAACGTTTTTATTCCTTTTAACTTGTTTACACTCTGTTTTGGTTTCTTTTTGATGGAAGACATCTGGTCCAGGTTCTGGGATGGGGGGGTCCGTCCATTGTCGGGGTGTTATGTGTTTGCTTTCTTGATTATTGTTTCTCGCTTTCCCATACATTCCAAGTATATGGGAGGAGTAGTATCTTTTATCTTATTCCTCGACTTTCGGTCTCTGGCTCAGTCTGTAAAACGACTGTCATGCACTCTGCTCTCGGTTCTTATTTCTCGTTTTTTTTTAAATGGAGTTACACACTATTCTCGTTGGGAGCAACATCTTATAAAGTTGAGGATTTTAGGTATACAGCCTAGTCTGTCATACGGCTTTTTCTCGTTAGTGCGTAGCCACGCCGTATCCAAGCCGTCTGACAGACTATATGAAGCCCTCTGCCGACGTTGCTCACTTCGTATTGTACCGACAGATGTGACTGCTCTGGGCCGCAAGTGTCGGCGAAATTATTTTCGCAGTACCCATGCTACAAAAGAGGACTTATCAACATTTGAGACTACAAAAGAGGACGGCTTCCCTCGGGTTTTCAACATCTACACTACTACTTCTCAACGTCTTGCCTTTCATCCGCTGGATACGCGCTCCCATCTTTCCGGGGAAGTCTATCTCACTGACTACTATGTAACACTACGTCGGCTCTGCTCGGCCTTCAACGGCTTGCACCACCTCTGAACACACTTATCTACTTACCTATCCATTGGCTGAACACCGTCTAACCTATTCACGGCTTCAATTCGTGACGATGAAGCACTTCACCATTATTGCGCTCCTCCATTATAGATGCATTCCGCGCTGCCGTCGACTGTTCTCCACAACGACGCCTAGAGATGTGAAGTATGGATTTATTGGGTTAGGGAAGATGGGAGGTCCCATGGCGTCTAATTTACGAACGAAGTTGCCTGAGGGTGATATGTTGTACGTCTACGATATCAACGAGTCTGCTACCAAGGAATTCCGCCAGAAGTTTAGCACTGGCGTTGAGGTTGCTGCTAATGTTGAAGAAGTGGTTGAGCATAGTGTAAGTTTTTTAAAGTTGATTTGTTATTGATCAAGAGGGAGTTCACAATGATGAATGTGAAATTTTCCCAAAAATACCTATGAACAGTTCTAAATTGGTCGTCTTCGGACGATTCTCTTTTGATGATTAGGATTTCAATTAAGCCAATCCTCTGATACCAACTATTTCCTCCTCTTTATAACACTCGTTGAAATCACTACAAATACTCTGGAGCTGTTGTGACTGACGCTTGTCGAAAATAGGAAACAATTATTACGATGCTTCCCGAACCAGCCCATGTCTCGTCAGTCTTTTCAGCTATTACATCGTCCTCACCACCTTCACTGTCTTCTGGTGTTCAACGCCTCTTCATTGATTCATCCACTATTGATGTTACCACCTCACTTGCTACCTCTCGCATTGTTTCAAGTAGCTCTGCTCTCAATGGGATCCTCATCGATGCACCCGTCTCCGGTGGTGTGGTAGGAGCGTCTGCTGGGACTCTCACTTTCATGCTCGGATGTCACAAGGATATGATTCCACGGGTCAACTCTGTACTATCGCTCATGGGTTCCCGGATCTTGAATTGCGGGGGACCTGGCTCTGGTCTTGCTGCGAAGCTGGCCAACAATTACCTCCTCGCCATTTCGAACATTGCAGTGGCTGAAGCTATGCAAATGGGTTTGAAGCTTGGGTTAGACAAGAATGTTCTCAAGAGTGTGATCAATTCAAGCTCCGGCAAATGTTGGAGCTCTGAAGTTAATAATCCTGTTGACAATGAGCTGCGGGATTTCGAGGGAGGTTTTGGAGTGGCGTTGATGAAAAAGGACCTTGGGTTGGCTGTCAAGGCAGCTGAGGAGTGTGGGGCAAAGCTGAAAATGGCACAGAAGGCGCAAGAAGTTTATGATGAGGTCTTGAAGAAGGAAGGGTCCAAGGACTTTTCGGTAGTTTATAAATGGTTGAAGGACGCTGAGTAATTGTAGAAATCGAATCGGTACCCACTCTGTTATAAACTGCCGCTCTTCATGATATACATTTGTGCAACCCGATTCAAATACATACACCTCTCCTCTTGGTTTTGCCAAGACTTTCCCTCTTTGGGTGCGATTGCAGTTTTACTTTGGCTTCATCACCGACCTTCCCGGTGTATCCGCTTGTCTCCCTCCAGAGGCAAGTGTATCTTATTGATTAACCCTTCGACATCACTCAGCATCAGCACCGCTAGTAGTCCCCCTTCTAGAGTGGAACTTGCCATTTTCGGATGTTTTAAGCCAGTTATCGAAGCTTTTCAACATGCTAAAGAGGATATGTTTCTGGTTATGAAACCGTAGCGATTTCAATGAATAGAGTCTCAGAGGACATCACACCCTACCCAACCACTTTGAACAGCTACGATGAACAAGACTGACTTCTCACGCATAGCGAGCACCGGTACAAGTGTGGTCTAGTAACCAATCATCTGCCCACCCAATATGCCACAGCTATTGATAGTCAGGTCGTTGTGAATGATCTAGGGTGTTGTCAGTTTCGGACCTAAAAATCCTATCTTATGAGAGTTGCGATATTCCAATGTGAGAACATTATGACACTCTGGAGGGGAATAGTAAGGAACATCCAATATAGGACAGTTGACTAAGTAAGGCAAGCAGATTTAAGAAAATGTGGCAGTATACAAAATAATTTGTATTATTGGAGGGGAATTAGAAGGTAGGGTGAAGTAATAAGATAGTACAGTAAAAGTCATATCGGTAAAATGTATTTTAGTCACCGGGAGCATCCAGAAGCATCTGAGTAGAGACACGGTATCCCTTTGCCGGTAACCGGGTTCGGGCCGTAGACGGGCCCGCTTTTACAATACACATCACACAACCACAATCCAGCCAAATACCCCTAGAATAAATAAAAATACTCTACATATGGTGAAATTCATAAAAACAATTTCATTCAGGTGTGAAACACAAAGCCTCATTGCAGTCCTCACACTTTATGGTGGGTTTCATGCTTTCTCCACTACCACCTTGCCTTCTTTTCCACCAGCAAAGGAAAAAATCTACTCTATTCTCCATCCAAAGTGGGGAATGCATTCCTGGCACCTTTCAGCAGAGGGGAAGGGAGGTATGCTTCATAACCAGCCTGGTAGGCAGTGGGGGCAAGGAAGATTGTATATTGTATATATGGACTACTTCTCTAGCTTACAGCAAATGGACTTCAGCTGGGCTGAAAGGGACCATAATTTCTGATGTTGATAGTTGTTCCAGACTCAGCTGGAGATGCCAGCTGAGTGCACATGCATGCATACAAGGCATGCTGTATATAAGATCGCAAATGTACCTGTACTTTAGAATATCAGCAATTGGTACATTTTAATACATTATGATTCTGGTTATTTCTACTACCTAAATTTTCATGATCTTTCCCACAATCTTTTTCCAATATCCAAAACAGCCTCCAGAATCTTAAATCCCATCACCATAGCAATAGCCACATAAACAGCACTAAAACTAAATTCCATTACAACAGTTTCATTACAGTATTCTTAACAACTTTCTCTGAATCTGTCTTTGTCAAGACCACAAGGGGTGACATCCCAAAGCTTGCTCATGCCAACTACAACAATTGGAAAGATGATAAAATACTGGTTCTATCAGCCTTAAGAGAATATGCAATTATCACTGAAGATAATGCTGAACTGCAGCCTTTTGATTTTGATGAAGATGACAACTATAATAATTGGAAGAATAAGGAAGCTGAGACTGTATTGATAATCAGACTTTCCTGTTCCCCCAATGTACAGCACATCATCAAAGGTATAACAAATCCTCACAAGATGTGAAAAATACTAGAAAACAGCCTGGTTACCACTGGATTTTATATCTGCAGGCAGGATATTTTTCCCAAGTTCCATGCCTGCTAACCTAAGGAGGATAAACCACTCATAGCATACTTCACCAACCTTGGCAACTACTGCACACATCAGGACAATATATACAATGCAATCACTGATCATTATGTTTGCACACAAATATTCATATCTCTATCTTTACAGTATATGATGACATTTATCTTCCCACAGCAGAGCAGGCTCTTACCTAAATCTAAAGCAGCCACACATGACCTCCTAGAAGATGAAACTATGCCAGCTACACCAAAGAACTCTGATATGCATTGACAGGGGCAGTTCTTCTCTCCTAATGTAGCAGCTGTCATGGCCGAGATAAATGGCATGGATGCAGTTGATGTGGTGGATGCAGTGGATGTAGTAGATGCAGTGGACAAGGTGGATGCAGTGGATGCAGTGGACAAGATGGACCCAGTGGATGCTACAGACAAGGTGGACCTAGTAGACCTAGTGGATGCAGTGGATGCAGTGGATGCAGTGGACTCAGTAGATGTGGTTGACACTATGGAGGAGGTGATTATGGTGGATGCTGTGGATGCTGTGGATAAAGCAGTAAAAGCAGAGATAGCCACAGAAATGGGCAACAGATCAAGTGCACCAATTGCCAAAATGACAGCCTTACAACAAATGCATGCAGAACACAGAGATACACTCAGGAGGGAGAACACAGCAAAGAAACTGCCAGAGGACACAATGAGTACATGTGCTTCCAGTACCTGGTCCCAGGCCATGTTCAAGTTTTTAGTGTTATCTACAAACATATAAAGAAGTGGTGGAGAGTGAAGAAAGCTACTCCTATAGCAGATCATGCTTCAGTTGCAGACTGCAATCCCCCCTGACTCACTGCTTGTGCTCTCACCACGCTGGCCACTCCAGAGTGGGTCACCAACTCCAGAGTATCACGTAGTGTTAGCAATGGGTACAGGTAACCCGCGAGCAGTCGGGGTTTGTACCTGAAAAACGGTTTGATTCGTTTCCAGAAACGTCTAACAACCCGACCTGCTGCTTCTTGGCGGTCCACAGGCGGCCCTGTACCCATCAACCCGCGGGTTTCACCGGGTTTAGTTAGACCCGTCAGGTCCAATCTCCGGTTTTGAATTTCGGGTTGTTCCATTTATGGTCGCATTCGGATATTCTACTGTTAATTGTAAAATATTAACCATAGTACGTCGATGTTCTTTTTGGATATACTGGCTGCCTTTGTGATCAAAATATTTAAACAAACGCTTCCTGCCCCATCCTGGAAATGAGCGTCAATGGAGCGTCAACGATTTCAGGTCTTGCATCCAGGGTAATCAGAGCGGGCATTGGTTGCAGATAGTCATAACTGAGGTATTGGCCTCCTTTGTAGGCAAAAGCAGAAGTGACATGCTCCCTGCCCCATCTTGAAAATGAGCGTCAAATAAGCGTCAACGATTTGAGGTCTCGCATCTTGGGTAATATACGTGTCACATGATTTCAAACCTCAATTAAGGAGGAATTGGCAGCCTCTCTAGGCAGATAAGCAAGCAACATTCCCGGGACAGCCTTCTGGACAGTAACAACTAATTTCATTTACAATGTTGCGACAAAGAGTTCATCACCGTTGTAGCCTAGAAAAACTGTCAGAACATTGTATATACACAATAACCCATGCATTGCGCATTGATTACCAATGATGAAAGGCCAAAAATCGTTGACGCTCCGGTGACGCCCATTTTCATGAAGAGGCCCGGAGCGTGTCGCTATCTTGTTTCCCTATCAAGGCGGCCAATACTCTGATTATATATAGAAACAACCATATCGGTTTTGAATTACCCGACTTACAAGATTCAAAATTGTGGACCCTCTGTTGACACTTAATTTCAGAATGGGGCAAGGAGCGTGAGGTTCGCTCTTTTGCCAATAAAGCCAGCCAATACCGCATTGATGAATGGTCTTAGCTGATTGCCATGCAGATTACCAATGATGCAAGACCAAAAATTGTTGACCCTCCGTTGACATTTATTTTGCCATGGGCGTATCCACAATATGTTATCATTTAATTTGGCCTAATATATCATTAATGGTGTTTTGGCAGCCTTTGTACCATCTCCATGTACTTTCTCCTTCATCAATACATTGTTCTTTAATAATACATATAAATATATCCTTTAAAATATACTTGATTGTGTCCGCTAATTGTAGATAATAATACACTCGAAAATCCCATTTCATTCTATCAATGCCCAACTTCACTGTCAGGTTCGCTCAATTGGCTGCTGTCAGCTGCAAAATGGATGTCAGCTGCATTACCATGCAGCAGATAGTGTACTAACCAGTCGATGTTCCTTCATCAGTCAGCTAATCTGGATTAAAATCTTTATCACGCTTGCAATTATTGGCACATTCATCAAGATTGAAACATTGAGCACTGGGAAGAGAAGTATGTATATACACATATCCGGGTAGCACACCTTCGATTTCGGATACATGAGCTGCCTCATTGCTACTGGGTGGAAGAAGTGGCCTTTCGGGTGGATGAGGCGACTGTTCTGGTGTCGGGTCTCTCGGTCGCTCTGGTGGAGGTGTACCCGTGCCATTGCATCTCCAGCGTGTCTGGGGATTCTGTGCTGTGCCATTTTGGCAAGCAAGGCAGCCATCTGGCTGATTTTCCCAAAGCATAGCTGGGTGTCTTTCCATTGCAGCCTTCACATTTTTATCCCCAGGATAATCAACTCCCCACTTCTTTTCTTGCCTGACTTCAGCCCAAGGTTTCTTGATTAGGAATTTCATTTCCTCTATTGTGGCGTGCGAAAACCCCCCTTTGCCCATTTTGGCCATATTCAAGGCCAGGCATGTGTCAGACTGTTCTAGCTATACCCGACCACCTTGCCTTGCCATAGTTGCAGACATGTTTAAAACCGACAAGAAATTAGTTGCTGCATCTACATATTAGATTCGGCTATCACCTCAACCATATATGCTTCTATAGCATCCTCAATCATAGTTAAAGCCTGTTTGGTCCAATCTCGGGGATTCTTTTCACTAAATTCTTGCGCGGAAATCCTAGCACTGACTACATCTTGATGTTTGATTTCGCGGACTTTGCGGAAAAATGCCTTGGTCGACCATGGAGGTTTCCCATGACAGGCGGCTATACATTGGTCTCGCAGATCTCTACGTACTCCAGCTGTATGTTATATCGGTAACTGACGGCCATTTACCTGGATCTGATGACACTTACATCCGATTGCATGCAGCTTGCTATTCTTACTGCTTCCGGATTTAGGGACAATTTATAACTGTGCGTCCAGGGTCATCTTCTTGGTGGCTGCATTTGCAGCGTCGCGGTGAACCAAGTTGTATCTACGTTGCGGTTGGGTCTCAGTGGGAGGAGTATTGGATGAAGCGCCCGTTGTTCTGGTCAATTCTGTTCCACTCTCACCTTGCTGAGGTGTTTGCGGAGCCATGATTTGCTGCTGTGGAAGTGAAGAGAGGATGATAACGAAACAAAGTGGAAAGTCCTGAGGAAGAAGATAATGAAAAGAAGTGGGAGGTCCTGAGGAATATATTGTCGGCTTCAAGTCAAAATGGCATGCATAACAGCCAACATGCAGGTTCTACACAAGATGAATTCTGTTGTGCATAGCTGCCAGTTGCACGGGTTGCCAACTGTCCTGCGATGTGCAACAAGTCAGTCCAATATTGTGTGTTTGTTTACACGAATAATTCACAGTGAACGACCGCAGATATCCCTTGCTTGTGAGATAAAAATGGTACATTCTTCGTTGGAATGGATGTCTCCTGATGATTGTCTCAAAAAATCCCTGTGATTTTACATGAAACAGACGCTAAACATCATGTCATGATGTATGGTTAGCATTGCTATTCCCAATGTAGTCACTGTCAAACCGCAGATTTTGCTTTGTTCAAGTCCATTAAGCGTACCAACCTCGACATAAATGATGCAGCTAGCCTCTATGTGGTCCATATCTTGCAACATCCAACATCTCGTCCTTCAACAAAGTTAACACAAAATACTGTGGTCAATAATTTGAAACAGAACCTTTACCACTACTGGCAGGCAAATAGGGCAAATTGACAAAGCGCTTCACAAGACGACATCATCAAGTGAATAAGAGGAAAAGTGGCTTTCAAGCAGAATGGGTCCAAGCCCTTGGATAGTGGCGTAGCGTGCGATCCAAAAAGAAACTTGCGGCGGGGAAACAACGAGAAACTCACTTCTGAAGCAATGAACAGGTAGAGATATGCATCGAGGATTATGTGGAGAGAGAGACCGCTGTGGCAAGAATGCGAGTTGAAGACGCAGAGACAGCAATGAAACTGGCGCAGGATTCTATGAGAAATGCTGAAAAGGCAGGATTGACAACCACCAAGCCTGAAACAACATTTGAGCAGATGTTGAATGCCAGCAGAGATAGTATGAGCGATCTTGCAAGTTCCGACGATGGGGAGAATGGGGAAGACGAGGATGATGATGAAGAAGATTCTGTGGGGGGCGAGCTTAGCAAAGATGACAAACCCGGCTGGGTGATGGTCACAATCTCTAAAATGGTAGAGTATGGCATGGAGCGTTGTCGCCAGATGCAGATGAAGCTTGACGAATTGACGCAACCAGGCTGGGGAGACGCGGCCGACTACATCCGTGTGAGGGATGGGAAGTACGGGACGACAGAATTGAATGTTCCGGCGGTCGTTCAATGTCACACGGCAGATGATGTAGCGTTATCCATGCCCACGACATTTGGTGAACCTATGGAGACTCTTGATAGCATCCGCGGAGAATTGCAAATGCCACAAGTGACTTCTCCACCAGGGAGTACTCATATGAGGCGAGATTCGCGGGAACCGCAGACGCACGAACACATTCCGTCCCTCTCGCCCGCCCCGATGCCCGATTGGGCACTGATTCAGTTATCAAACCATGTTGAACCCGTAAGCTTTGACCTCTGCATATAGCGTCCCAAGCAAATTACAATATAGAAATCTGATTCTGACGAAGACATGGTGACGGCTCCTGCGTCGCCAGAGGAATGAATAGGTAAATTGGCATTTGTGACGATCTATCAATTTGAAATGCAATAGCTGTACCTATTTTGCTACGTGTCAGTTTTCACTTGATTTCAGTGACCAAATTGTGAGACATGATGATTCGTCTATGCATGTGCAAGGGTCGGATAAGCCATGCCAATGTTCTAGACTTCAAATCAGATTGACTGACGACCAATGAACGTGATATTGTCCTGCCCATTACTGTTAAGCTAGACAATTAAAACTAAATTTCACACAAACCTCACTAACAAAATATAAGTCAGTGATGTCATACGAGTCATAGATGCAGCGGTCAAAGCTAGTGTTAGCAACGGGCCCGGGTTTGGGCCGGAAAAATGGTTTGGTTCGGCTCCAGACCTGTCCAAAAACCCGACCCGCAGCTTCTTGGTGGGTCAAACCCGCACCCATATGCGTTAACTGGCGCGTTCCATCGGGTTTGGCTAGACCTGTCAGTTCCAATCTCCGGTTCTAGTTTTCGGGTTTTTCTATTTATGGTCGCATTCAGATATGCTACTGTCATGTGCAAAATATTAACTTTGGTACATCATTGTCTTTGTTCGTTTTATTGGCTGTCTTTATACTCGAAACAAGCAGAGACATGCTCTCTGCTACATCCTGAAGTTGAGTGTGAATGATTTTTTGTCTTGCATCATTAGTACGATTTGAGGTACAGAACAGTCGCATTGACAGTTAAGGCAGTCATTAAGCTGCAAATGGATCAGTTTGCACCTGCTACTGCTCCGACAACATTTGGAGAGCTGATGGAGATACACAATGGTGAAAGCGGAAAATGGCAATGCCATGTGGACCTTCACGAGCAGAAAGAAACCATCTGAGATTGGCATCCGGGGAATCACAGCCTTACAAATGCATATCGGCTCTCACACCCAATGAGGTACTCACTTCGTCACCGATAATCAAATCCAAGCTTGTTAAACCCGTAACCTTTTACCCGTGCATGTAACCTCCCTAACTAATTACCATCCAGGAATTGGAATCAGGTGAACACATTGTAATGGCTCTTTTATCATCCATACACTACCTGCACAAATAGTGATTATTGACGACTTATCTCTGCGAAAAGCAATTGGTGTACATATTTTGCTCCGTGTCAGCAGTTTATTGATTTCAGTGACTACATTGTGAGATATGATAATTCCTCTGTGCATTTGCAAGGGTTATACAGGCCGTACGAAACTTCTAGACTCCAAACTGAGTTGATTGACGATTGATCAACGTGATATCGTCCTGCCTCTTACAGATAAGTGAGAAAGCGCAATTGAAATTGGAGTCAAAATTGACAAATGAAATTTCAGTCAGTGATGGCGTACGAGTCATAGAGGGAGCGGTCGATGCGCAGGGTGAATCTGTAAGAACGACCACCATCATGTTGCATGCATCCATACATCCAACTACATTACTCTGCTTTCAGACCTGGTGCACATATTCAACATTTTGAAAATTGCTTATAGTAGGTCTAGGAAATCGAGGAGAAGGAACTGCATAGGGCAAAGTGAGAAAGTTGGGCTATATTAATGAAAAATTAGTGTATGGATCTACATGCGGTGAATTGCCAGCTCAGAGCACTGGAATGTAACAGCACTACATTATCCATCGCTCAGAGATCATGTGCTACAGTGGATCAGAAGTTGTGATGCCACAAAGCTTTTGGATACAACTGAGTATTTATACACATTATACATTGGCTGTCAATAATTACTATATGATTTTTTGTACAAAATTATTGACCATACAATAACAGTTAGGACATGTTTATGGTGAGCGTCAATGGGGCGTCAACAATTTTTGGTCTTGTAAGTAAGTTAATTGGGAAGCAATATGCTCGCTGTTATGCATGACAAACGTAATGGCTGCCTTGATAGGCAGAGGAAACAGTAACATGGTTACAGCCACATGCTGAAAATGAGAGTCAATGGAGTGTCAATGAGTTTTAGTCTTACAAGTAAGTTACCTGGGAAACGATTTGCTCGCTGTTATGCACAAACAATGTATTGGCAACCTGTATAAGCGAAAGAGAAAGCGGCACGGTAACAACCCTATTCTGAAGATGAGCATCAACGCAGTGTCAACGATTTGTGGACTTGGCAGCAACTCAATTGGGAAGCGATTTGCTCGCTGTTATCCATAATCAATGTATTGGCAGCCTTTATAGCCAAAAGAGACAGCGACACAGTAACAGCCTCGTTCTGAAAATGACCGTCAATGGAGCCTCAACGATTGTTGATCATGTAAGTGAGTTAAATGGGAAGCGATTTGCTCGCTGGTATCCATAACTAACGTATCGGTAACCTTTATAGGCAAAAGAGAAAGCGACATGGTCACAGCCCCATGGTGAAAATGAGTGTCAATGGAGCGTCAACGAATTTTGGTCTTGTAAGTAAGTTGTTTGGGAAGCGATCTGCTCACTGTTATCCATAATCAACATATCGGCAGCCTGTATAGGCAAAAGTGAATGCGACATGGTAACAGCCCCATGCTGAAAATGAGTGTCAATGGAGCATCAACGATTTTTGGTATTGCATCTTGTATAATCCAATAGCTGTGCTACGGCTTTTACCAATAATCAAAGTATTAGCCTCCTGTATAGGCAGTATGGTTAATGTCGATGTCGCTAGACCAAAATATCAGTGTCAACCGAGCATCAACAATTTCGGGTGTTGCATGTTGTGTAATCCAAGGGCTATACTACGGCTTTTACCCATAATCGAAGCATTGGCTGACTTTATAGGCAATACGGTTAATGTGGTTGTCACTACACCAAAAAATGGTCGTCAACAAAGCATAAACAGAGCGTCAACTGAGCATTAACAGAGCATTAACTATTGTGAGTGTTGAATCTTGTATAATCCATGCACTGCGCTGGGGGTTTGATGCATAATCGAAGTATTGGCCGCCTTTATTGGCAATATCGTCAATGTCAATGTCACTTCACCTGAAAATGAGGGCCAACAGAGCGTCAACAGAGCATCAACAATCTTGGGTGTTGCATCTTGGATAATCCAACGGCTATGCTACGGCATTTATCCATAATCAACGTATCGGCAGCCTCTATTCGCAAAAGAAAAAGCGACATGGTCACAGCTCCATTGTGAACATGAGCGTCAACAGAGCGTCAACAATTTCGGGTGTTGTATCTTGTATAATCCAAGGGCTATGCTACTGCTTTTACCCATAATCGAAGTTTCAGCTGCCTCTATAGACAATATCGTTAATGTCGATGTCGCTGCACCTGAACATGAGCGTCAACAGAGTGTTAACAGAGCGTCAACAGAGCGTCAACAGAGCGTCAACAGAGCATCAACAGAGTGTTAACAGAGCGTCAACAATCTTGGGTGTTGTATCTTGTATAATATAAGGGCAATGCTATGGCATTTACCCATAATCAACGTATCGGCAGCCTTTATACGCAAAAGAGAATGCGACATGGTCACAGCCCCATTCTGAAAATGAGCGTCAACAGAGCGTCAACGAATTTGGGCGTTGCATCGTGTATAATCCAAGTGCTGTGCTACGGCATTTGCCCATATTGGAAGTATTGGCTCCCTTTATAGGCAATAACGTTAATGTTGATGTCGCTTCAGCCAAAACTGAGCGTCAACAGAGCGTCAGCAGAGCGTCAACAGAACGTCAACAAAGCGTCAACACAGCGTCAACAGAGTGTCAACAGAGTGGCAATGATTTTGGGCATTGCATCTTGTGTAATCCGAGGGCTGTGCTATGGCATTTACCCATAATCGAAGTATGGGCCACCTTTATGGGAAATATTGTTAGAGTCAATAGTGCTACACCCAAAAATGAGCGTCAATAGAGCATCAACAGAGCATCGACAATTTTGGGCGTTGCATCTTGTATAATCCAAGGGTTGTGGTACGGCATGTACCCATAGTCGAAGTTTGGCCGTCGATATATGCAATATAGTTAGTGTCGATGTCACTACCACCTTAAAATGATTGTCAACAGATCATCAATGCATTTTGGTAATGTAAGTACGGTAATTGGAAAGGGATATGCTTGCTGTAATGCGTAACCAACATATTGGCAGCCTGTATAACCAAAAGAGCAAGCAACACGTTCACTTGCCCATTCTGAAAATGCATGTCAAAGGAGCCTCAACGAGTTCTGGTCATGAAAATGAGGTGATTGGTTAGTGATTTGCTCGCTATTATCCGTAACCAACGTACTGGCAGGAATTCCAGGTAATGGAGTGAGTGACACGGTCACGGCCCCATTCTGAAAATGAATGTCAACCTAGCATCAACTGAGGGTCATCAATTTCTGGTGATGCATATTGGGTAATGAAGGCATCGCATGGATATTTGAGCTTATAATTGCACTATTGACCTCCTCCAAGGTCAAAAATACAGATTATTAAAGGAAAAACATGAATTCAAATATTATCGATATCGCAACCTGCAAAACATGCAAATTGAGATTCCTGGATATCAAATAATCGATTTTGATCGAGTACTAGTATCAAACAGCAAAGGCAATCACATTCTGTGTATTTACCGATGGACCTGCTGGACAACCGTCTGAGTATCCGCCCAACTCAGACGAGTAGGGAGTTTTCTACTGAACCGTACCCGAATCGACAGTTCGGATTTATTCCCAACCCGTACCGCAAATCTGGCGCCGGTTCAGTTCCAACCCGGACCCAGACCTGAAGCGACAGTCCAGAACCGTTGCTAACACTAGTCGCAGCGCAATGTGAAGCGGGATGAATGACGACCGTCATGGTGCATACAATCATGCATTCGACTGCAAAACTCTCTGCACAGACCTGGTGCACATGGTCAAGATGTTGAAAATTGCTGATGGTAGGTCATGGAAATCGCGGAGAATGAGCTGGATGAGGAAAGGTGAGGAGGTCGGGCAAAAGATATCAAAAACTAGCATACGGATTTACATGCGGTTGATTGCTGGCTGAAAGCACTGCAACATGATAGGCCAATGGCATTTATCACTCAGATAACGTGTCTAGTGGTGGATCAGACATTCACAGGCTTGGAAGCGTTTGGATGCAAATGTTTATACATGGAAACGATTTATTGGCTGCCAATAAAGACTATATGCATTTATACCTACAATTGTTGAGAATCCACTGACTGTAAGTATGTGATTAAGTTGAGCATCAACGGAGTGTCATGATTTTTAGTCTTACATTTTCGGCAAACAAACAGCTGCAGAGTCACATCCTACCAAAGTGATTATATTGGCAGTTATTATAGGTTAAAAGGATAGTGACATGCTCGTTGACCCATCCTGGAAATGAGCATCAACTATGCGTCAAAGATTTTTGGCCATGTCAGTCTGATAATGAGGAAAAGACATGGTCGCTGTGACACAGATTCAAAGTATTGGCCGCCATTAAGGCCAACAATCCTAGTGTCGACTTCGCTACTATTGCCTAAAAATGAGCGTCAACAGAGCATCAACAATTGTTGTTCCTGCATCTTTGACAATGAAACAGCTGTGCGACGATATTAAGCAATAATCAAAGTGTTGGCCGCCTGTAGGTGTGAAAATGGCAGTGACGATATTGCTATCATCTTCTAACAATGAGTGTCAATGGAGCATCAATGATTTTTGGTGTTGCATCAGGGACACTCAAAACGCTGTGGATTGGCGTTAACCCATACTCAATGTATTGGCCGCCATTATGGGCAGAAATGCTAGTGATGATATCGCTACCACCATCTAAAAATGAGTGTCAACAGAGCTTCAACAATTTTTGGTCTTGCATCTTGGACAATCCAAGGGCTACGGAACTGCGATAACCCACAATCCACTCATCAGCTGCCTTTGTGGGCAACAATGCTAGTGCCGATATCACTACTGCCTCCTAAAAATGAGCGTCAACAGAGCTTCAACAATTGTTGGTCTTGCATCATGGACACTCAAAGTGCTGTGCATCACCGTTGACCCATAATCAATGCATCAGCTGCCTCAATGGGCGAAAATGCTAGTGAGGATATAACTACCATCTCCTGGAAATGAGCGTCAACGGAGCGTCAATGATGTTTGGTCATGCATCTTGGATAATCCAAGGGCTATGGAACGAGATTATCAAATAATCAACTTATCAGGTACCTTTCCGGGGAAAAATGCTACTGACAATATTGCATCCGCCCCCTACAATTGAGCACCCACCGAGCATCAACAATCATTTTGGGGGCTCAGTAAGCTACACAGCAATGAACTGTATCGCATTGTTACTGAATTGAGTCTTACGAGGTCAGTCTTTTCAATATGTCCTTGTATACAACCTCAGAAATATGCATGCAATGCCTCACAGATCTGAATTTTGTACTTGTAGCTGTAGAGTCAATAGTTCAGAACCCGCAGTCTGGTTTATAGTATCGTTACCTTCGGCAGTGTTTCGAGTCAGATGACCCAGCATTCTAATTCCTATGGCCATGTTGGATTCGAAATCTTTGAACACCACATTGCTCGAGGGTATGATCTCTTCCAAACATGAACATGTCATTATTCGTGATTTGAGCAACCTTACTTTACAAATCATCTTCAATGCTTGGTGGGCTTCAATGAATGTAGGCTCGAAGCAGCATACTCCTTGGAATGAATCTAGACATGGGCCGTTGTGGTGATTGTATATTCACTGCGGAATTGAGGAGACCGGAAGCCCTGGCATGATAACTATTGTTTGTTATCAAGCTCGTCGGCACCCATCTGAACATGAGACCAGCTCAATGGGGAAATAGTTGCTGGCAAAAGCTCACATTGCAAAGTTAAACAAATTGACAGAGTCAGAGGTGACTGAATTGACTACTTCAACGGTTGATGAAACAGCTTTAGCCATCTTGAAGAGGGAAGAAAGTTGAGGAATCACAATAGTAAGTTCGCACAGGAAGACCATATTTGACTTCCAGGTTGATCCATATTGACCCAAATGACAGACAAGATCTTCCAAACTGGCAGCTAAGAACTTTGAAACTTCCCAATTTCACCAAGACATGTCAAATCAGTACCTCATGTTAGGATTTGTTTCGGCTCACATTCCATGGAACGTTATACCAAATCTGCAGCTACGACAGTCATATACAGCATTACGTGATGAACTAGTGCTACCATCCGGTTCGACCCTTAGCCTCATGTGCCGGAGGAAATCTGCACCGACCAAGGATACAATTGGGCAGCAATTGCCGTCACTAGATTCAGATACTTTAGTATTTGATGGATGGACATCATCGAACAAACTAGACATAACATCGGTCATTCCTTGCTATATGGATCGAAATTGGGCATCGCGTGATGTTCAACTCGCTTTCCATGAGGTTGATCGCCTGTTCTTTCCCCATTTTGAAAGCTAATTAAGGATGCAAGATCAAGTGCCAACATACTGGAGCAAGTCTAACCATACATTTGAAGGACGTGCTTGATCGTTTTGAGCTTACCGACGGCCATTTGCTCGGTATTACGACTGATAATGCTTCCTCAAAATTCTCGATGACACGTGAGCTGCAATCAACACTCGAGGCATCTGCAATCGTGTGGCCTGCTTTCAGGAACCACATTCCATGCACAGCGCATGTGATACAGCTAGCTTTAGGTGCATTCATGCCAAGTCTTGGTGTAAAAGGCCACACCAAGTCTTGGGAAGCCCATGAGCGCGATCAGCAATTTGGAGAGAATGAAAGCAGAGACATTGGGAAGAGTCAAAGACTTCGAAAAGAGGGCAACGCAAGAATCAATAAGGTGTCAGCCATGAAACCTGGTTTAGCAAAGATTATTCAGAAAGTGCGTATTTCATGATGTTTTGAAAGTCCTGAAATTGACCTTTATATAGCAGAGCATGCATGCTGTATTGATTATGCTGACACCTGGTCGTCGAAATGAGTTCATTGACTGCCAAACACCCATTGGTTGCATTGCGGTACAACCGACTCTGGATGTGGAGACACGTTGGAACTCAACACTGGAGTTGCTTGAGCGCGCCTACCGATTACCAGAATTCACCCATGAGTGTCGCCATAATCCAACATACACCGCTTACCGGTCACCTTTCACAACTCAAGATGAGTGGACCAATGCGAAGTATTTCATGGAATTATTGAGGCCATTTTGATATTGGACCCTGTGGATGTCGAAGTGGGATACAGTCACATTGCATCATGTTATCAAAGTGTACAATGACATGTTCGATCATATGGATGTGGTGATGCGAGCTTCGGCCAAGAAGAAGATTCCATGGATGGAAGATATGTTCTTGGCTGTGAAGTTGGCTCGACAGAAGCTGTCCAAATACTATGCTCAAGTGACTCCAACGATGGGCATGCTTCGCATTTCGACACATCTCCTCAATTCTCTTCGGAAGTTGAAATCGTTTCGAAAGTGGGACAAGGGAATAGATCTCAATCCTGAGGACCACACATCCTATACTACCCATCACCAAGAGGCCTTTCTGCAGTATGTGGAGAATGAATACTGTGCCAAACATCTACGGGTGCCGGTGAATAAGTATGAAAGCTTACTGGGCAGCAATCTCATCCCCTCGGCAACGGCTTCAGGATTCCTTCAATCATCCTTTGATCCATATGATTTGTCCAGCGATGGTGAAGGACACATGATGGCTAACAATGGGGCTGAGACAACGCCCGGATGAAGCTATCGCGGAGCATGTCTATTGACCACCACCAGGCTCCATTTGAATTTGCTGCCTGAGGCACCAACGCACTGGGGGCAACTCAATTCAAATCTCAATCATTACCACTCCGACCCAATCGGGATTGACAGTATATTTTCATTACAGGACATAACCCATTGGTGGGGTCAACAGGATGAAACTCACTCAATGTACACCGATCTCTATAATGTGGCATGCAACATATTCTCTATCATAACACATTGTGTCGGAGTAGTGGCCAGTGTTTCCCTTGGCCGAGATGTTATCGGCTAGAGGCAGTCAAGAACCACAGGCCAGACCCTTCACGAAATAGTTGTTGTAAGGCAGTTTTCTGGACCCAATCACCAGAATTTGGTAGGTGGTGACCCAGAATTTGATACAACAATCACAGAAAACAACTCAGACATGAAGAAAGATGTGGAGAAAATAACAATGCACAGAATGGCGAAGGTTCACGACGTTTTGGAGATGTGGCAGGGTAGTCAAAAGCTACGTGCTACCCAGAAGGAATTTCGCTGTCAAAACAAGCAGATGACCACCATGGGATATATTTCAGACACGAAAGAGATCGTCAAAGTATCAAGGTCACTCTTTCAACATCATGGTGTGGCTGCATTCATATTGTCAGAAAGATCTCCTTTGCCACCACCACCTTTGTCTGCAAAGGACCGCCCTGGAGGATGAACTCAAATTTTAAATGTCCGCCAAATCTGAAGAATCAACTGTCATCCAGTCGAAAGTGATGAGGATAGCACACCTGAAAGCATTTCGGACACGGAAGATTGGCTTAACTGGAATGGGGACAGAGATAATCCAAATGATAGCGCAACGATAGCGCGGCAGATGATGAATCTGATATAGAGCAAAACAATAGCATCCAGAATCCGGAATACGCAGAACGGCGGGATGTGATCTCCGCGCCAAATGTTCCCGGATTGATTCAGCCTTCAAGGAAGTCAAAGACACAGGCTGAAAATGTGTATATGACGGGCAATGCAATCGAAATGAAGAGGACAATGGGAGTGAAGAAAAAGTACAACAGAATGTGTCAATGTTTCACCAGCTTCTATATATATTTTGACTGAGAGTTTTAGTTAGAGATATATTATGGGTGAATGGTGAGCGGTAGCTTGTGAATACCGGTTGACAAACAGATGGATAGCAGGCGCAATGAACCTTTCAACAAGATACATAAAGTTCAGTCGTGCAAGTGTGATCAGTGCAGAAATTTTACGGCGCTCGGCTTTGCCACAGGGCAAAGTCTCAATCTGTGAGAAAGAGTACGAAGAAGTTCAAATCTTGATGAAAACCATTATCGATGGCAGCAGATGGTGATTGGACAATACAATAAAATGAGCATCAAAGGAGCGTCAACGATATGTGGTTTTGTAAGTACAGTAATTACACAGTGATTTGGTCGCTGTTATGCACAAATGATGTATCGGCAGCATTTTTAGGCAAAATAGATAGCAACACGGTCATTGTCCCATTCTGGGAATGAGCGTCACTGGAGCCTCAAAGATTTGTGGTTTTGTAAGTACGGTAATTAGAGAATGATTTGGTCGTTGTTATGCATAACCGATGTTTTGGCAGCTTTTATAGGCAACAGATACAGCAACACGGTCACTGCCCCATAATGAGAATGAGTGACAATGGTGCGTGTATGATTTCTAGATTCGCATCTGGGATAATGTATGTTCCGATTGGTTGCAGACATCCATTCATCAGATATTGGCTGCCTTTACTTGGAAAAACGGCAGGGATATGCATGCTGCCGCATCCTGAGAATGAGGGTCAACGGAGCGTTAACAATTTTTAGCTTCGCATCTTGGGTAATTTATGTTCTGATTGGTTGCAGACATCCATCCATCAAATATTGGCAGCCTTTACTGCCAAAAATAATAGTGACATCCTTATTGCCAGATCCTGAAATTGAGCGTCAACGCAGCGTCAACAGTTTTAGTTGTTGCAAATTTAGCAATCAAGGCATCGCGCTGATCTTCGCGTTCATAATGGAATTATTGACCTCCCTGATAGTAACAAATACAATTTATCAAAGGTAAAATACTGATTCCAAATTCATCGATATTGCAAGCTGTAAAGAATGCAAAAACATATCCTTGGTTGTTGGAAACGCGATTTTGATAAGATACTATTAACATACTCCAAAAACAAGAGTCTTAAATGAATCCATTGATGGACCCGCTGGGCGACCTGCTGTAAAGGCATGTATGCCTACGCTTGACCGCAGACGTAAGGTGTAGTGGTATACGTTTGCACAGGAGAGTGAGTGAGTATATATGTAGAATAGAGTGGTAAGATATTTGATACTCATCTAAGTGCCGTAGCTGCAATCTATATACACTGGCGCTTACCCGGCCTCGGGTCATGTGTCGCCGTCACATTATCCCCCTCTTCAGGCACAGACCTCCTGGGCTGCCAAAGCCAGTACAAGACAAAGGAATGAAAGGGAATGAAAGGGAGTAATCAAACAACCGTTCAATGTACGCAATCGTACGAACTCGTATGTCCCACAACCAATCGGTACAGCTCAATGGCAACCTTTCGGTGGATCTGGTGCACAGGGAAACTCCACCTCGGTTGGCAGGTGGTACAAACCCATGCCGACGCCATTTGTACTGGGCCAAGATCCAAAGAAAAGATAAAGAGAGAAGAGAAGAGAAGGAAACAGAGGGACAAAAGGAAACGTCTGAACTGCTTCCATATCCTCCGCACCGCCACTTCTGAACTGATTCTCCAATGACTATCCATACCCGTACCTCGTATATCTCGGCGTTGGTTGTTGTCCGAATCATCAGGGTGGCAAAGAGCTTCCGCTCATGACTTGGCATCGAGGGGAGCTTCCGCTCGTGACTCGGCATCGATGGGAGCTTCCGCTGCCGGCATCGTTAGTAGCGCTCGGTAATCATTGATCGTATACATCAATTGCGTGTTGTCTGATTCGTCGACATCTAACATGTATGTTCCCCACGATGGTTATACTTGCCAAGTTCAAGCACGCTAGCGCTGTCTGAGCTCTGTGCGGTGCTTCTGCATGCTCTGTGCAGTATATCTTGCAGCCGGTAGTCAGTGGTACTCGGTGATCTTCTTTGGAAGTCCGCTTCGGTGACCATCCGGTCGACTTCATAGATGCGCTCCCGAATGGCGGCTTCAATTGAATCCTGGTTGACTTGGTAGACTTTGCTGGTCGACTTCTCGGTGCGTGTCTCGGTAGACTGCCTCCCGAAGGGCTTTGGCTTGTCGGTAGGACTTGCTTGTTGGTATAATTTATTGTATAGACCTGACTATCTCCCTCTTTTTGAAGGTCGTTGCTCCGTCGACGACTTAGACTGAAATCGGTTGTTGATTGCCATTGTGGCTCGGTAGACTTTTGGTGATCCCGTTCGGTACGTCTCCTTGTTGACCGGCGTTTTACTTGGAATCCTTCGTATGTGGATTTTGGAGGTCTTCGACTTCGCTTATCTCTTGGCCTGCTTCAACTCATTTTTCCACTTGCTTTGTCCTTTCATTGACTCGCTTTGATTGTTGACTTGCTTCATGTTTCGACTTGGTTTTTGCCTTTTCAGACTTCGCTTGGTCTGTTCTCGTTGTCTGACTTTGGGCTCTGGCCGTGAATTCTCGTGGTGGGCTTATCATCTTCCAAATGCTAGGTGTGTATGTTAATTCTTCTCTAGGTACGCTTATCCCCCCTCTCTGGGTGCCGCTGGACTTCTCTGTTGTTAAGTGTACTCTGGTTCTGTATTGAGGCACCGCTGGTAGGGTCATCGTATGAGGATATTGGTTCTGGTCGGGTCATCCTTCTCTTCAAAGGTTGTTGCTTTGCTGACGACCTATCTCCTGCAATTGGCATTGTAGCTTGGTAGTACTCGTTGCCTTCCTTGATTTGGATGAGGTGATAGGCATACCTGAGGTCCTGTCGAGCATCTCCAGGATCAGTGGGAGAAGATATCGGTTCTTCACCGGGGCTGTATTGAGAGCTCGATACTCCACACACAGCGGCAGTTCGCCGTCCTTCATCGTAAATCAGATCGATGCTGCCCCAGGCGGTATCCATCTTTCCCAGCTCTTGGTCTCACTCGCACTTTCTGAGATTTCGTAGATCCACGCAATGTGTGTGGTTCCTCACGGCCGGGTTACCGTGTCATTTCCTCTCACGCTCTTCCTACGCTCCTCAAGCCAGAACCGCTCTTCCTCACAAATTCCCTTTGGATGCCATAAATGGTACGGTGCGAGAGTCGCCATATCTTTGGTGAATACGTCCACATAGTGCTTGTATCTCACGGGGATACGACCTCCATCATCAGTAGGTACATAACCTGTTCCAGCATCTGTGCATCAGCCTCTATCTCCGAAGTGAGATTTGGGATTTGGGATGATGGGGTAAGGAAACCAGGGACCTGCGGATCAGGCGGTTCGCCCAGAAATGAGCCAAATCCCGCAAGTCCAACAACCTGCCATCGTGACTCGGCGAGCTGGTAGCAGTCGTTCATGGATTCAAGGACGCTCTTCTGCCACAACTACCGCCGCTGCTCCCTGCTCGCTCGTCCAGTGCTTGGGTTGATAGTCTCAATCTCACCTGGATTTTCCAATGGGGAGACCTCCATAGTCGCTCCCAGCAGCCACTGCATTCCTCATTCGTTGAGAAAATGTCAGAACAACCTCTTGCATGCTTTCAGTTGTCCTTCATATGCGGTATACCGATGAGTTTCGGAGGAGGAAATGACCTCACCGCACTCCACAAGGCCGCTTGCGACATACGTGGGGGTCTCGGCAGTGCATCTGCTGACACTGATGTAGTGTCGCCATCTTGTGGCCTTCGTGCTGCACTTTCGTCATCATATGACCTTCGTGCTGCACTTTCGTCATTACATGACCTTCATTCCTCTCCGTCAACTGGAGGTTGTACAGATTAGACGACCTGCAGTTGCCAAGTCGACCTCCAAATTACGGAATATACATAGCCCTAGATATCATGTTACCTCTGGATAGAGGGGCTCTTTATAAGTGTGGCCGTCACCTCCGATCTGAGACCGGGAATCAGTCATTGAGCTTGTCAGGTTCGTCAACCTGAACGGCTGCAGCACATTGAGTTCATCAACTGCGGCTGTGTTCATAGTAGAGAAGTCCTTGGCTGGAACGACAACTACCTCCGGTAGGATGACCGGGAGTCTCTGAGCACATTGCAGTCCGGCATGAGAATTGCCAGCTCCTCCGGTACAATGACCGGGAGACTCTGAGCAAATTGAAGTCCTGCATGAGAATTGCCAGCTCCTCCAGTATGATGACCGGGAGTCTCTGAGCACATTGCAGTCCTTTGTGAGAATTGCCAGCTCCTCCGGTAAAATGACCGGGTCTTCATGAGCATGAACAGGTCCTCCTGAATAGGCTTTAACTTTTCGTCTCTTCGGTAGGCATGTCGAAGCTTTGCGATCTAAGTGGACCCGATCGTGGAATGCAGCTTTGTTGCCTCATATATCTATTTCTTGACTTAGCTGGTCTTTGCCATGAATTGATGCCTTTAGGGGTACGGCGATCATATAGACTTCGACATTGGACGCTCAATGTAGCTGTCGGTATTTGAACTCGTCTCGATCGACCGTATGCAATTGATTCTGTCGCTGTCTGTCCATCATCCTTTGCATGGCCGCGATCTCGGATTGCATGGTAGCTCAGGCGCACTCGAGTTGTCGCCCAGATCATCCCTTCGGTCATCTTCCCTGTCGGCAGTGTTTTCTTCGTCGTCGTGATCACTCTTGTCCTAGATTTCATGCTCCTGAGGTACGGAGACTAGTCAGGTGAGAATAGGGGTTACTCGGCCGAGAGGAGATCGTAGGTATTCTGTGCTCAAACGTGTACAAGCCAAGTGCAATTGATCTCCGGCAGCTTTCTTAGGAGGCATAGTAGACGATTGATGGTAAAATTGATGCGCAAGCTGTTCGTTTGCTGCCGGTTGTGTCATTCTTTGACAATAGGGGTAAAACTCGTGTATCCTCATGAGTGAAACGTATCTGATGACTGAAGAATCAAATATAATGGAAAGGCACGGATGCCTACACTCGACCAGAGATGTATGGTGTAGTGGTATACGGTTGCACACGAGAGCGAGTGAGTATATATGTAGAATAGAGTGGTAAGATATTCGATACAGATCCAAGTGCCGTAGCGGTAATCTATATACACTGATGCTTACCCGGCCTCGGGTCACGTATCGCCGTTATACCTGCTGAAACCATGACCAATTCAGACGGGTTGGGAGTTTAAAATTGAGCCTTACCCGAGTTGATGGTTCAGGTTCATTGATATCCCGGACCGCCAATTCGGAAACGGTTCGGTTTACACCCGGACCCAGACCTGAAGAGACGGTTCGGAACCGTTGGCAATACTAGTATCACACGACATGTTCATTGACGGCAGCAGCTTTCGACCATTCGATAAACTTTCACATTGAATAGTGATAAACCTCCGAGACAACAATCGAGTCCCTGCCACACATTACAGTTCAATCCGCATTGTACAGGGCTATCAAGTGAAAGCTTTCCATACATTCATTTTTCGACTCTTCCTTTTCTGGATCAAGCAATTGGATGTTGGTGCGCACATCATGATATTTCTGGATGGAAAGTGCTCCATTACTTCGCCATCTTCTTCCACTCTCTCTGGAAAACTACTCACTGGCATGTATATCATTATCTCTGTGACTGTACGCCTGTTATCCACAACCCAGCATGGGAGAAATGGAAACAGAGTAAGCTCCCTTACCAGAGGTATAACTACAGAGCATGTAATTGCAGAGCCTACCATCCCACCTGTGATCAGGCCTATAATTTAGTCTTCAGAGACACCTACAATTACAGATACAATATCCCCTGCTTTCTCTGTTCGAAGTGCACATTCCAATGTCATATCTTGATCCACTTGCAAGTGTCTTACCGCCTCACAGTTGAGACTTTCACAACGATCACAAGCTCGTATGAATTCTAGTGCTATCCAGTCTGTAAACGAGGCAGATACACATAATGATTCTATGTGCACAGTCTGTATCCAGGCAAGCACAAACAAAGGTTCCTTAGAGTGGCACTTATGTGTTCTACAAAGCTCTTTGAACTTGATTAGTGAAATGTGTACAGTCCCATCTCCACAGCAACCTTTCGAGATATTTGATAGTACATGCCATTCATTGATGACTACATGAGGCATACAGTCATATGGTCGCTTCCAATAATGAAAGTCAAGATTTGCACCTCTGCCTACCAATCATTTCAGGCCCATGTAGACCCCATGTGAGAGATGATAATTTGATTCCAGTGCAAATCTGGACATGGAAAGTTCAATAATATTACGTTCAGATTTGTCATCACCAGCCAATGGACTTCCTATGGATGATGCCATCCATGCACTCCCCATGATAATGGTTCTCTAAAATGACTAATCTGTACAGTTGCTGAAAAGACCCAGGCAATGATAATTGACCCCTAAGCTCCCATTCAGTTTGTGGAAGAAGCTGTGAGGATCTAAGTCTATTACTATCAACAATCACGGAATCAAGGTTTTAAAAGAAACAACAATGATAGCTATCAAGCACCACACAAAACACTGCATAAGATGGTCCATGGATTTGGCAAACCGATGTGTCATGCTGCCTTCTACAAACTATTGTTTCAACCCCCTCATCACAATGCATGTTGATTTGGAAACTATGCTAGTTGACTTATTATGGATATTCAACACTAATGGAGCTAATTCAGCTCAAGGTCAATGAACTGAATGATAGTAGGCTACATACAGAATTCAAAGACTCTCGGGAGCATATGGGATCCCCAATACCTCCAGATGATAGCCCAATCAGAAGTCATCATTGATGCGAAATGAAAGGTACACATGTCATGTAAACATGGAAGCAAGGAGATCTACATGTTTGGAGTACCAGACAATGAGAAATATGTTAAGGAAATAGACACTGGAGATGAATGTCTCCAAAGACAAAATAGTCAACCTGCACAGTTAGGGAAGACATCATTATCTTACATGCTTAAATGTTCTGACATAGAGGCGGAAACAACCCACAACCAGCTCCTCCACCGAGAGGATTGCACTGTTCAGTATCCAACAGTTGATATGGAAATGGCCCACTGCCAGCACCTCCACCAAGAGGATCAGACAGCCAAGAATTTTGTTGCAGACAAAGAATTTATTACATACAGCCAGTGCCTTCACTGAGACAATCGGACTGCCCAGAGTGTGGCAGCAGCAATCAAGAAACCAAGCTAAGTACAACCAACAGTACCAGCTCTGCCAATGGCAAGTTGTAAGTCAAGGAGTCAAGGTGAAGCCTCCATAGATGCCCTAACAGCATCTATAAAAGATCTATTGAGATATGCTGAAGTTATGAATAGCTCTCATCGACATCACTGGAATAGTGTTAAGGAAAAAGACAGCACATTGATCCTCCTCAATAACACAATCTCCATACCCAACTCTCAGGGAGCCCAGCAACTGCAACTTAAGCCAATTGGCTCCAAGTGGATTTATAAGAGTAATCACAATCCTGATGGGTTTACAAAGTACAATGCACTAATTGTCATACAGGCATAGTGTTAGAAAAGTTCCAAATTCCCGACTGTTGCAAGGGGTTTTACCACACGAAAACCCAGACCGTTGCAATTGGGCCGGTTTCACCACCAACAACACGGCATTTCAACCTCACAACTTTGGCTCCAATTAAGTATCTGTGTTCTGATTGTATCATGACATGATCAATACATGGATTGTGTAGTATTGGCCGCTCTTCATCCTCCTGCTGTCAGATTTGCGATCCGAGCAATATTCTTCGAGTCGCTATTGAAAACCCAAGAATTTCGCATCAAATCTGGTGTTATTTCACCGCCATTCAACGAATACTGGTCGCATCACAAATCTGAATGCGGGAGGCGAAAGAGCTGGTAAAACTGCACAATCTATGTATTGATCATGTCGCAATATGATCAGAACTTAAAAAGTTGATTGTATCCAAAGTACTGCCAAAGGTGTAGGAACCATACAATGGGAACACGGTCCGGGTAACAACCTGGCGCTAGTCACCTTGTTCGGGCTCCTTGGCGGTTCCTGACCCGGGACTGTTGCTAACACTATACAGGGATACGAGCAGATTGATGTTGGTGAGACGTATGCTCATGTTGGGAAGCTAGCTACCTTTTGGTATCTCATCTCTCTCATCAAGATATACAGGTGGAATATGAACCACTTGAATGTACCTACTGCTTTTCATAATTCCAAAATTGATGATGACAACCTGTCTGTGACTATGCCAAAAGGATTGCCAGAAAGTCTCAATATATCAAAGATTACCATCAGACTTAGAATAGCTCTGTACTGTTTTGAATAAGCATTATGGTGATGGTATAACGATATCAATGCCTTCATACTCTCTCTGGGATTTGCACAATCCCTTGTTGAGCTTAACCTCTATCTATGCAGTGATGGCATTCTGATACTTCTGAATGTCAACAATATCACCATGTAATACCCAGTAGCCACTGAGAAAGCTCCATTCGAAGTTAAAGCAGTACTCTCTGATATAAAGGAAGTTTCGAATCTCGACCTAGCTTGCAAAATTTTCATCATCAAGACCCACTGCGATGGTACTTGGTTCAGTCTCTTTTCGAAAGTCAATTCCACCACAATTCTCAGACAGTGTAGTATAGTGCATACTCATGCTTTCTCAACATATAAGGATGCTAATATCAAGTTGTAGTTGGCTGAAGTTCTGGGGGAGATTGAATTGGAAGATATCACAGACTGAACAGCAGGTGTAGGCTCACTAATGTATCAGCACATGAAACTTGAAGAGATATCTCGAATCAGATGACTACACTTTCTGGTTGCAATTCGTGAACATTCACTGGGTACATGACCACTGTAAAGAGAGTTCTATGGTACCTAAAAGCTGCCGCTGATTATTGACTATGTATCAATGGCACTGGCAGAGGCATTGACTCTGGCATTGACATTGGCAAAAGTGACATAAGGGACTCTGATTCCATATGGGCCAATGATACGATCAACCGAATGTCACAAGAAGGCCCAGCGTTTCACTCCACCAATGGTAGAGTAGTCATGTGGTAGTCATGGATGAAACGCTTCATCGCCAAGTCAACTCTCAGAGCCAAATTCAGCTCCTGCCTGTAGGTCTCCAGAGAAGCCCAATGGTTACTCCAATTGCAATTAGATATTCACAACTTACAGAAAGACCCACTGCCACTGCCAATTAACTGTTACAATCAAGGAGCATTCAATCATATCACCACTGGGATTTTCGAACTATAAACTATGTACTTCAATGATTATTTTCGGATCAGTCAAAATCTGCGCCAACTACAAACAGTCAACTACTCCTATACACACAAGGACAAAATTATGGCAAAAGTAAACTAAGCATGCTGAATTGACGCGTGTCTTGGCAAAACGAAAGCGGTGAATTGAGTTAATGACGACTACAGTAATTAACAGACGGACAGCAGTGATCGATTTCTGATGTCGAATTGACCACGAAGCAAGACTCCGAGCAATCCGGGACCGTCGGAGGAGAGTCGGTGCATTAGCAGAGGAGAACACGCATAGAAATCCACGCAATTGAGTGGAGTCGCGGAAAGTCTTGGCGAAGATCTGAAACAGTAACATCAAATCCACTAAGCAACCCGGACAGAGAGCGAAATATGGACTGCAGCATTCGATTTCTAGCATCAAAATGACCCTAGACCGACACTTCCAGCCCCCCTGGACAACCTGAGGTGGCTGAATGGGAGCGATGTGTTGCGACTGCACGACATCAGGCAAACTAGCCACGATTGTGACCCAAGAGGGCAATAGCCTTATTGAAGGAACAATTGAGAAACCCCCAGTTGAGAGAGATATGGACATGGCGGAAGCAGGAGAGGGCAGTGGCGTGGCTGTCCAAAGATTGGGAAAGACAATGCGAGTGTCGTTCGCAGCTGCGAGCGAGGATTGGAAGAATAACACGAATGGGAAAAGGCTGCGGAACGAGACCTCAGAGCCAGTCAGCGCACCGGGAGACTGGTAGAGTAGAATGGAGCGAACAATTAGGCAGCAGGCGCGCTAGGTGGCTCAGCTGCACCAAACAATCGACAGGATCGCAAGAATGCTACAAGCGAACGCGGCACGTGACGAGGTGCATTTCGTCAGCATCAGCGAAAGGCTGGAAGATAGGTAGAGGAAGTGGGATGAACGCCACAAGGACAATGTGCTATGCGGGACGGGCATTGCGCACATGACCGCAGAGATGCTAGCCAAGGCTAGAGTACACGAAGCGGCACCAGCCCTGGAAGTGAGAAATGAAGGAAGTGACGAGACCACTAGGCGGGATGGGGGAGGCCTAGAGGCCTCACAGCATGCAGGCGCAACGCAGGATGGAGAACCAGAGAAGCGCCAGCTGCTGCAGCAGCAGCACCAACCCAAACCCAAACTGCAATTTACACTGCAGCCTGAACCACGACAAGAACCCAAACCTAAACCTAAGCCACCACCTGTTCCGGCCAAAAGGTGAGAGACAGTCCAACCACGAATGCGGAGTCAGAAGGTGCCCTGCAGGCCAGGCCCCGCCCCGACGACAAGATCGAGCATGGCAGAGAGACGCCTCATTTTATGGAGAGACGAGAGCGTGCCACCCCCCAATAAGATGGACCCAGAAATTGCGTTGGCAATCAAGAGAGCGCTTTTCCACCAGCAGGCCCTTGCCGACATTAGAATCATAAACGCAAGAAAGAACGCCAAGGGCGCAATCACCACAAGCAGGCACCAGAATGCGACAGCGAAGATGGCTCTAGGATACCGTGACATCATCATCACAGCCGCGGGGACTGTTGACAAAGTAGTCGTTGACGTCAAAGAAAATCAGTCTTGGGAAAGGCTAAAGATCCATGCAGTACCTCTCGTACAGAACATGGGAGAAGGCACGGGAGGCCTGGAGCAGATGCATGAGGACATTGAAGTGGATGACGTGGGCGTGACAATCTCCACCCAAGTACGGTGCCTGGTGAACCCCAGTGCCATCTGGGAGAGGAGGCAGAAAAGAGAAATCGCCGCATCATTGGTTGTTTTTGTTGTAAAGGGGACCAAGGTGGCAATGGGCTTGGTCAAGAAGGTCATCAAGGAGGCGGGAGTGTGGTACTGAGTTGAAGTGTACGCGAACGCGGGCCTTCACAGCAGATGTGAGCTCTGCTGTGGATGTGGTCACATCGAGAACAAATGAGGCAGCAAACCCACATGTGGCTACTGCTCAGGTGATCACCGGACAAGCAACTAAAAGTGCAACGTGGTGGGGTGCACAAAGAAGCAGGGATCACTCTGTGGTCATACGCTGGAGAGGTGCCCCAACTTCAAAGGGAATCACATTGCGTTCAGCAACAGATGCGCAAAGATGACTGACGCCGCCAAGGCGGCCTGGCAGAGTAGGGGAATATGGCCAGCAGGGCGGGCATCTGCGAACGCAGCCAGTGGTGTAGCATTGGGCATGAACAGAGAGATGCTTGGACATAGGCCTAAGGGAACTGCAAAAGAAGGGGGGGGAAGCGGAGCAAAATTCGTGGATGTGGAGGAAGAGGAGGCAACGGGGGAAGTAGAGGACGTTATAATGACCGAGAGTGCGACTACGGCCCCAGCTGGAACTGAGACTGAACCGGGCGCCCTGGCTACCAATGATTAGAGCGATCTAACACGACTGCGCTAGGTCGTAACAGTGGACCATTGTGGCGCTGGAGACACGGGTCGAATGTAAGGCGGGAGTAGTGTGCTTTCAGGAGCCAACGAGGGACAGGGGAGGTGTAGGGATTAGCCACTCAGCATACGAAATGAGGAAAAGAGAAAGAGCTTGGACTGCGATACAAAAGGGGAGTGGCCTGGTGGTTGATGAGTGGATGGATTTAAGTAAGGGAGCTAACAACGATGTCACTGTCACCGATCTCAGGAGGAGAGGGGAGAAGCTAACGAGGATTGTCAATATTCACGATCAAGAAGACATGCAGTCAGGAGTGAGACTGGCACGAAGGTTGAGCTTGGAGGGAGTCATTAGGCAGGGCGGAACAGTTCTCGCGGGAGATTTCAACACACACAGCAGTAGGTGGGACCAAGGCGCTAAGTGCAGCGGAACGCCGCCATCTGGGAAGAGGTGATTGAACAGAATGGACTGGAAGTTGGGAATAAGAACCAGCCCACACACTACTGGACAAGAGAGGACCACGAAGGCGAGTCGGTCATTGACCTGATATTGGCGAATCGACTGATCAAGAAGTGGTTCATACTGGCTGACGACCACGCCACCGGATCTGACCACAAGGTTATTGAGTGGGAGGTTGAAGGGGACAGGCAAGAGGAGGCGGATCACGAGAGGGTGGTAGGGGGGATGTTAGCTGCGATGACGGAGGAGGATGCGGAGGCAGCGGAGAAGCTGTGGGTGGAACTAGCGAAGGAGAGAGCTCATCTGGATGGAGAATGCACAGAAGACAAGGTGGAACAGGAGGCCGCATGGTGTCAGGAAGCAATGAGCAGCTTTCTCAATGCCACGGCAAAGATGATCAGGATCTGCCCCAATTCAAAGTGGTGGTGGAACGCCCACATCAAAGAGAGGAGACAAGCTATCGGAAGAGAGAAACGAAGAAGATGGATTTCGGAGGAAGCCACCCGGGCAAAGGCAGAGCTCCAGAAGTCGATTCGGCGGTCCAAGAGCCAAATGTGGAGTGACTACCTGCAGAACCTGGGGGGAGCCGAGGTGTGGGGAGGAGGACGATATGACAACCCTTGTGCGAGCATGACCGTGGAGGCCGTAACTGACAGACAAGGCATGCAAGCAAACACAGCCACGGAGAAACAGGAGATGCTGAGGCGCGAGTCTTTCCAGCAATATGACGACGACCAGTACTACGAGCTACCCCCAGCGGGAAGGGCACGCACACGCGTCACCAAGCAAGCGGTTGAGCGAGCCCTTTCTTCTCAATCAGTCAAAAATGACCCGGGCCCAGACAAGCTGTCTTTTGGCGCCATACAGCTACTCTGGAGGTAGGATAAACAAAGAATTGTGGGGCTGACTAAAGGGGCCATTTGCATAGGAAGACACCCAGCGATACGGAAGCAGGCTTGCGGGGTGATGAATCGCAAGCCTGGCAAAGACGACTATACGAAGCTGATGGAGTATCGCTCCATATCCCCGCTGAGCTGCATGGGAAAAGTGGTCGAAAAGTTGTCTCAGGGCTATTGTCAGAAGTGGCCGAACGAAGATGGTTACTGAGCGACGGACAATTTGGGAGCAGGATGGGGTGGTCAGCCATCGACGCAGCGGCTATCATGGTTGAGAGAGCTCATGCAGCCCGCACAAACGCCCACAAAACAGGTGTGCTTCTCATGGACATCGAGGCAGCCTTCCTACGCGTGGCAAAAGGAGGACTAGTCAACTTAATGATGGTCAGACAAATGGATGGAGACCTTATACGATGGACTGAGAGCTGTCTGTGAGAAAGAACGGTAGAAATGATAATCGAGGGCAAGGCCATGGAGAGTCACCCAGTGGAAGCAGAGGTCCCACAGGGCTCACCCGTGTCACCAATCATCTTCGCGATCTACACCTCAGGACTGATTAAGTGGGTCAAAGAGTACATCTCAGCCGAAGGATTGTCTTTCGTCGACAATCTTCGCTGGGTGGCGACTGGAAGCGATGTCAATCAGGTCGTCAGGACACTGGAGCGATGCGCAAGAATGAGCATTGAGTGGGCAAGTAGACGAGGGCTACAGTTTGATACGACACAGACGGAAGCTGCGCTATTTACGCGCAGGTGAGGCCACCAGAAACACCTCCTGCCAAAGCTGACAGCAGCGATAATGGTCGGGAACATGTTCATATAGTTCAACAAACAGGCGACGCACTGGCTAGGCGTCTGGATGGACGCACACCTGACGTTCGAGGAGCAGCATAACCGATGCATGAGGAAAGCCAGGGCAGCAGAAGCGAGACTGCAAACCTTCACAAAGACATACGGAGTAGTACCTGAAAGCATAAGGGCCGTCCAAATAGCCTGCGTCCAAGCGGTTGCACTATATGGGAGCCAGCTCTGTTGGGATGCTGAAGAAGTAGGCAGGCGAGACGACCGCCATCTTCTCCTCAATCGGCAAGCCAGGTCCGTTCTGGGAGCGCTGCCCACAACCCCAAGGGGGGCATTAATGAGGGAGTCAGGGCTCACACCAGCGCCTGTGATCTTAGACTCCAGACCACAACCATTCGCAGCGAGGCCTGCAAACACATCGTGTTGCAAACTGAAGGAGCTGCACGAAGACCCTCCATCTGGCACACCAATATGCCGAGTAGTTGAGACAGAACGTGAACATGGCCGGAAAACCGAATACATGAGCTGTGCGGCCCCAGGCGTAGACCCAGAGGTTGAAACCATGAAACTGGACGACAAAAGCACAGCCAAGAGTGCCGCGCAGCGCTGGGCAAGAGAGAAGGAAGCGAAAGTCGGAGCAGGAGTCTGGATCTGGTGGACAGACGGGTAACGCTCTGGTGACGGCCTAGTGCGAGCAGCTGCAGTGTGCAAGAACGGTACTGAATGGAGGACCCGCCTCATTCATCTGGGCACCGGACGTATGGAGGGATTCGATGCCGAGCTGTGGGCGATCAGGCTGGCGCTCAGGGAGATGGTCAAACGAAAGAAACACTGAATCACCACGCAGTGAAAATGGTGGCAGTCATCAGCGACTCACAAGCCACAATTCGATGAACGGCACACCTTGAGCCGGGCCCGGCACAGCGATCAGCGAGGCAGATTAATTGGAGGGCGCAGGCTCTCCTCGCCCATGGCATCACAACCGAACTTCACTGGGTCCTGGGACACTCCGGCATGCCCGGCAACAAAGAAACAGACCGCCAGGCGACCCTCGCCCGAGATGCAGGTGGAAGCATGGCGATAGAGCGGTCATACACCTCGGCTTCGAACAGAGCTCTGCGAATCTCTGAGGAAAGGTCAGCAGCCAAAGCGAAGTGGGAGGCCAAGATGTGCAGCAAGCACTTCAGCTACAGACACATGGGCAAAACGGGGACCAAGAGACCTGTCCCGATGACAAGTGTGAAGTCGCTGGCCACCAGGTTCTACAGACTACAGTGTGGGCATGCAACAACTGGAGTCTACCTGATACAGTTCGGCCACTGAGAGGACGACAGATTCTGGTGGTGCGGCGGCGGCGGAGGCAGGACTGCTGCCCAAATGCGGGAACACCTCTTCCGCCACTGCAGCCGGTGGAGAGACCAACAGAAGAGACAATGGAAGGCGGTTGGAATGGCGACGAGCTGGAAACCGGGCAGATGCAGACACCTGCCGATGTCTGAGCTATGTTCCATAGAAGAGTGCGACCAAGCGGTGATGGACTTCCTGGTGACAACTGACATCGGGGAGTTCCCCACCAAAATGAATGACGGTATGGAGGAGGTGCAGAGGCGGGCTCAGGTGCAGGGAGGCGGCGATGGGGGGTTATAGTCGTTCCTTTCGTTCCTTTCCTTTTCTCTCCTTGTCTTCGGGTTAGTGTTGCTTTTGGTGTGTCTTTCAACTTTCACATATATCAGCAGGGATGAAGGGTAGCGTGGGGGGAGCTCCGCCATCTAGCCGGCTCGCCTGGAGGCAGAGGCAGTTTTCAGGTTCTGTCACACTCTAATTAGAGTGCATACAGTATGAATATGCAACAAAAACAACAAAAATATGGCAGACATACACATCAAAGCACATACTAAAGATAAGCATATGAAGTTTACAAAAGCAATGAGGTTAAAGTAATGAAGGTTAATTGGAGGTCGATGTATGGTTGAATTTAAGGTTTTTTCACTTTTCACTGTGACAATACAGATTTCTTTGTTTATATAGATGGCTATCCTCAGGCTATAGTAGTCCTCTTTTCTTACTCACTTTCCATGCAAGGTTTTAAGAAGACTACAATGGGCTACCCAAGTTTGTTTGTTTGCTTGTATTTCTTAATCCACAGAGTGTAGCATAAGCAGGGAGTGTTGCCTAGATGGACTAACTCCCTGGCATACAGATTATTGATTTCACCTGGGCTACAGGGGATCTTGATCTCCAGTGATGACGTTTGTTGCTGACTGAGCTGGATATGCATGCTGAGTGATTATGCATGTGTACACCACATACTCTGAATGCTTTATAGAAGATGACAATTATATCTGTACTTTAGAACACCAGCTAATATTCTATGTTAACATTGTATAGATACAGCAGGCTGAGAGAAGTTTGGTGAGACAGGAAGCACAAGGAACATTTCATCGTTGATGGACTTCAATCCTGAAGTAGGTCCCAGTCAGTGAAGAGATATAAGGTACAGTACTCTGTAGTACTTTCCATGATTACTGGGAGAACTGAATATATTATGAGTATATTTATAAGGGCTGTCTCCAGAATACAGTAAAACAATAGGTAACAATTGCATCTGGAAAGATGGTTTGTCATAAAATCAGTTTGATACCGGTCAGCCATATTGTTACACCTTTGGTGTTACAGCTATATTTCCAGGATCAGACAGAATCACTCGATGTTTCATATATTGAGACTTGATCTGAAATCACAAACCATCGTTTGGATTTCGATGTTGGATCTAAGTTCCGGATTTGTTCACCAGTAAGTCATATCTAGATCACCCGACCTTCGCATCAACTGATCCACGACAATCGTCAAATCAAGTATGAATCAGATGTGTATCATATTTGGATCAGTATTGGTCACAATTTCTCCAATCTTAATTGTCACTCCGTATCAGCAGGAAAGCTTATTCCTGGTCACGGACCGAATGACTATTCACTTATGCTCGAATGGTTTATTCCGACGGAGATAAGGTGTCATCAATGTCAGACTATCATGGTATCTCGAGATATGCAGGGTCATATGAGACAAAACTGATTAACCATAGATCGATATGTCTGAGTCCGGCCGACCGAATTGACTTATACTGATCGACCCACAGTTCGACCACACTCTTCATGACTGGCTGAATAGCATTTGGGATTCATATAGCCTGAGGGGGGTGGGACATCAGCAAAATGTGAATCGGTCCGGAAGCAACACGCAACCCTCCCAGACACTCCAGGCAACCTCACCAGTGCTTCCAAGTACTTCTAGATGCTCCCAGACCGCCCTGGAGCTACACAATGTGCTCTCAGACTCTGCAAGAGCCTTCTCAGGTGCGCCTGAAAGCACCTGCAGATATGGAGGCGCATTCAGGATGCTACGAGATTTGACTTATAGAATAGTCAAATGCTAGAGCTCCTGAGACCTCTGCGCAGATCTGCGGGAGACTTCAAGAGCAGCTGAGACCGCTGCGCAGCTCTGCGCCACTCTGCGCCGCTCTGCGGGAGACTTCGAGAGCAACCTAGACCGCTGCACAGCACTGTGGGAGACCGCTGCACAGCACTGTTGGAGACCGCTGCACAGCACTGCGGGAGACTTGGTGCCGTATTCTCACAGCAGTGGTTCTTACACAACCACAAGGCATTTCATCTTATCATATTCGTCTTTGTTACAGTCAAAAGATTCACTACATCATAATATGGCTTGCATGATTTAAGTCTCGGTATATATATACATACGGTCAATCTGGCCGCAGATAGTAGTAGAGCACAATCGGAGGAGCACCTGGACACACCCATTAAGAGAACATAGATGCACACCACTTGGAGGTCGTTGGAGTGAAACGATGGAGCTCGAAGGCAGAGAGCCCACCATCAACACCGCGCCGCACCTCTCGGGACATCCAGACTGAATTCATGAGACAGAGTGTTTCTGGTTCGAGAAGGGTAGGAATCAGGTGAGAAGATATGATACCACCCGGCATTGAGGATCCACGACATCTCAGACAGTGCAAGTGAGACCATCAGTTGGGAAGGATAGAGTGTGTATTTTCATTGTGGGATGAGATGAGATGGAAATGAGATGATGTGTATCTACTCCGGGGTCTGACGAATATACTTCCCGTCACTCTATCCACCTCTGTTACCCCTGTATTTCCGTACACCCTCCGTCGCTCCATAAAGTTGTACTTGGAGGCTGTGCTCGAGCGAGATTGGAGATGCACTTGGAGACCGTGATTGTATGAGTTCAGAGATACACTTGGAGGCTGTGATCTAGCGAGTTTGGAGATGCATTTGGAGGCCGTGCTCGAGCAAGTTGGGAGATACACTTAGAGGTTGTGATCGTGCAAACTTGGTGGCCGTAATCAAGCGTATTTGGAGATACACTTGGAGGCCGTGGTCAAGTGAACTTAGAGATGCACCCCGAAACCGCGATCGAGTGAGTTTGGGGATACACTTGGAAGCCATAATCGTGTGAACTTGGAGGCCGTGATCGAGCGGGTCTGGAGGATTCAATCGAGCGAGTTTAGCAATACACTTGGAGGCTGTGGTTGAGCGAGTTTGCAAATGCACTTGGAGGTGGTTATCAAGCTAGTTCGGAGATTCACTTGGGGTCCGTGATCGTGCGAGTTTCGCGATGCACTTGGAGCCCGTGATCGTGCGAGTTTAGAAATGCAGTTGGAGGCTGTGATCCTGCAAGTGAGGAGATGCACTTGGAGTCCGTGATCGTGCGAGATTGGAGAAGCACTTGGTGGCCGTGATGGAGCGAGATTGTAGGAGTACTAGGAGACGGTCAATCTGAAGGCAGTAGTTCGGGAGGGAGGTGCGATGGGAGCTGAGACTCTATTAATTCGTTTACTGGTAATTGTGGGAATGTAGAGATTTGAGTTTAACATGGTCTGCCGAGAGATGAGGGACTGGCTGCGAGCGGGAGACAGTCGATACTGGGATGATGCAGTACGCAGTGTGTGCTGTACTCGGTGTTAACTCATGATCATGGGATGGAGAGATTGAGAGCGATGACTTAACTTTGTGTTTTTAGGTGGTGGTAGAGTTGAGGACAAGGAAGAGAGAGATGAGAGGAGATAGGGGAAATCATCATGAGAAACTGGGACTTAGAAGAATTTCGTGTGGGACTCAATTTTTGATCACCGATACAGCAGGTAGGAGTCCCAATCCGGGGTGTAATTACTGTGATATGAGGTCTTCACAACCCAATCAGGCAAGTCGTACCCCGCTTTTCTCATATCCGCTCGTTTCGTCCACATTGTTCTCATCTTCATCCCTCATCTCTCCCTTTCTTGTCAACAACTCTACCATCATTGCAGAACTCAAAGTTAAGTCATTGCTGTCTATCTCTCCATGACATGATCATGAGTTGACACCGAGTACAGCATGCACCAAGACGAAGAATCCACCGAGTAGAGCATCCACCGAGTACAGCATCCACCGATGATTGTTCGTCTCCCTTTCATTCTCACGATTATGAGTTGACCTCCGAATGTAGCTTCAGCTTATGGCGTGCCTCCCTCCACGATTGACTGCCATCAGCCAGCTCTCAATGAGGGCTCAAAGGTAAAGTCACCTTGTTACATTCTCACGGTTGGGAGTTAACAAACTGATGAATAGAGTCTCAGCACCCAGAGAGCCGTCCATCAACCACCTCAAAGTACTCATCCAAACTGGCTCGACTACGGCTTCCAAGTTTGCATGATCACGGCCTCCAAGTGCATCTCCACACTCGCATGATCATGGCCTCCAAGTGCATCCCCAAACTCGCACAATCACAGCCTCCAAGTGTATCTCTCAATCCTCACGATTACGGCCTCCAACTCACTTGATCACGGCCTCGGAGTGTATTTCTCAGTTCTGTCGATCATCATTTTCAGGCGCACCTCAAATTGCTCTGAAGCACCGCCTGCAGCCAGTCCAGATATACCGTGTGTAGATGGGTAGCTTCATAGATACATAGATGAGAATACAAACTGAATACATGTGTTTTAATAATCGTTGAACAATAAGTAGTAGCTATGATATCCAGGCGCACCAGCAGGGTTCCCAAAGAAGATGTTTTCTCCAGATTGCTCTACTGTGATTCGAGGTGCTCCCAGACTTGTTGCTGGCGCTCCCTGGCTTGTCGCCGGCGCTCCCAGGTGCACCCAGGCTTGTCGTCTGCACTCCCAGGATTGTTGCCGGCGCTCCCAGATGCTCCCATGTGTACCAAAAGTCCTCACCGGCGCTCCGATGTGTTCCCAAACCTCTCACAATCACTCCCATGGTACTTCTGTACCAGTCATCAGAGATCCAGTTACTCTGAAGGCCGGCAGGAATGCCCTCCTCGGGTCCGAGACTCTCCTGAAATTGACGCATCTAAGTTTGCACTCCACACTCTCTCAGATACCCCTGGAGGCTTTAAATGACTAAAGTACATTTTGCTGATGGATACACTCCGTTTGATGTATGGCAAAACTACTCAGTTGCAGATCACCGTAAATCTGGCACCAATGAAGCGTAGTGAAATTATGTGTGCTGTTGTTTGCCGCGATTGTTAAATCGTTACGTACCTGGTGGGTATATGGGAGGGCACTCTCCCTGGCTATTGGTAACACAAACATATTCATTGATAATTGGCTTTAGATAAGCGCGTATCCGTTCGAGCAAATGCCAATAGCAACAGTGTTGCCAACGGAGCATATTACCATGATGACTTAGTTAATAGTCTTGTGAGTTGGTACCCGACTATCAATGGTAGAGGCAAAGGATGATGAGGCAATGACGTAAGTGAACTCTGAACCAGGCCTTAGCAGTCTTAGCATTGTTGAGGGTGTTGATCATCTGGTATATAGACAGTGATGCCGACTTAGAGGAAGGACATCAATAACACTATTTACAACAAGATTTATCTACAGATAACTAGTGACCTGCTCGACCTGGAGGTCAAGCCGTAACTTCATTCCTGTGCATTATCTATCAGTTCTGGGTCGAAGTCAACCAGGATACTTCTCTTTTGAAGTCCAGGTTTCTACGTTCATTATTCAGTTCTAAGTCACGGATATATCTATCACCTCTGTATGCTTAGTCATTCTTAGTACCTTCGTCAACGCAGGTCGTTGATCGGGAAGTGAGCAAGACGATACTTTTGAGTCCGACAGAAGTCTGAGGACCCGTCAGATAACCTGGTTATTCAGAAGATACTTCTTGTAGGATACTCTTGAGTCCGCACTACTCTTTCTGCTGAGGCGCAATACTTCGCTAATGCTTATAGACCAGGCGATACTTGGAGTCGATGCAGTCTTGGACAGTCGGTTGTCGAATATAAATGCCGGTTGTTGGGACGATACTTTGGTATCCATTAGAAGTCCTAGAGTCATCACAATAGTGTGGTGGTGGTTCAGAGGATACTCCTTTCAGGCTCTCCTACAGTCGTGTTCATCAGCATACTGATAGCTTAGGATGATACTCCTTAGCTGACACTATCTATCGGGAACAGAGAACTGAACAGTTACCTTGTGTCCTCTGGGTGTTAGTTCTTATTTGCATCCTGAGTGCAGCCTTATTCATCTTCTCATGGATCAGTCCGGAATTCATTAGTGACTTTTACTGATCAGGACCTAGGGTGAATCTCCTGGCGTTACAGTAAGTTGCTAGTTCCTATGGCTGTGTTATTCAGCCAACAAGTTGATCATAACAGTGGGGCACATTACGAGTCTTTGTGAAGTCTCTCAGAACTCGAGGCCATCTCATCGTTTCTGCAATATCCATCCAGTGATCATCATCCATCCACGTGATGAAAGGATCACTACTGTCTTCTCTGGCTTTTTGGTAGCGATTTGCAGGTAAGCTACCTCTCACAACAGAGTGAGACGGTGAGCTGGGTGCATCATGTGTAGACCTCCAGCTGTTGAGATCTACCGGTGATAGTGGCGAGGAATTGTGTGCATCATTCTGTCCAGAAAAGGGTCACAGGAGGGCACTGCCAGAACTCTTGACCTGAACAGGGTCGAATGTAGGCGACTGAGAGTCTCCTGACACAACCGAAACCACAAGAGACAGCATCGTGGACAGTAGTGGCCCTAGTGGAGTGCCTCTATGAGTCGTAATCTTACCCTGCACTACCAAATCTCCCCTTGGCCACAATGAGATTGAGCTTGAAATAGCATCTGTTCAGACACAACAGAAACATCTGAAGTGCGTTTGATCAGTGTAGTAGGAGTGACTAGAACATGGTCTAATGAAGGAGCTGATGTGATCGTCATCTTTGGAGTGGGGCTTGAAGCGGTTTTTGGCTTCGTGGCACAGATTGTTCTGGTCATTGGCATTTTAGCGGGAGTTGGTGGTGCTCTGTTCGGTGTGGTCATGGCCCTTTGGGTGACTCTTCTCTGTAAGCATGAGCTGAGTGTTTGTATTGTATGGACTTCATCATGATTCATCTTTGCGTCCGATGAAAGTGCCTGGACATTTCGAGAGTTTTCAGCATTTATCTTGCCGATGTAGGTCAACTAGTATTTGTCAGGTCGATATCAGTCGATGTCAGAGACTCAATTTCAGAGACTCAATGACAGTGGCTCAATGTCTGAGACCCAGAGTCAGAGTTGAATCAACTAACATGGTCACGGGTCTCTGCTACTCCTGGCACCTGGGTGTACAATTTGACATTGGTGTACGAATGGATCGTGGATTAGACAGGTTGTGTCATCGATTCCTGATCTGCTACAAAGCCCTCAGCAAATGTAGACTGGCTACTCACAACATATATGTCCTGGTTCATCTTCTCCAGCATGGAGGGATAGAGTCCTTTTGTCCAGTGTGAAATGCCGGTAGGCCATCTCTGTGGGACTGTTGCTGGTGCTATAGCGATGGTTGTTCGGTGGATATGAGGGTTGCTGAGTTGATGTGAGGATTCCTGAGTAGATATGACAGTCGTCAAGTTAATGTTGATTGATCTGAGTGAAGATGTGAGGATTGTATGTGTTATATCCCAACTAGTTCCGCTAGATGCACTCTGACCCATGCTCAAAGGGTTGACCACTCCAACAAACATTGTAACTGTGATGCAAATATGCAAGTTGATCCAGTTGAGATTGTGCCACAGATTGAAACGAGGAGGGTCTGAAGATGCACAATGCTAGTTAGTTGAGACAAGTCGAATAGGAAAGATGAAACATGGTTGGTTGTTTCTTGCAGGCCTAACACAACGCAGTTCGGAATGAGAGGGGTTGATATTTGCAGAAATGCTGATCGGTTTACAGCCAAAACTTCGGCTCACACTGTTCAGTTTAGTGAATCCGAATCTTGTTCTTCGAAGTGGAACTTGCCACACGACAAAACCATGGGGGCTCAAGGTAGTGAGTGGTGTAACAAACATCATGAGGCTAGGCTACAATCAAAGTCCATTTAGGGTAGGCTGAATACACAACATTGGGACACGCGATGGGATCCTCACTATGATCATTTCCCGGGGCAGTGGTACTCAATCGCAAGCTGTCACCTTGAACAATGCAGTCCATCATGTTCAGTTCATGTCACTGGGTCGTTTCCCGACAAAGTGGTCTCACCTTTCACTGCCGTCCAGCACATGCACCTCTCCACCTACATTCCAGCAATCATTCCACATCAGATTGGATAGACTACGAACTAGGAGATGACATTCCACACTTTGATGACGATACACAAAGCCAGCAACCTGAGATGAAGATATTACCCAACTCAGGAGCCCCAATCAATTACACAGTACAAGTTCAGTCTTTTGAGGATAATGCATGGGACCCCCTTGCTCTGTTTGCTACAACCCAACAATGGGAACTTGGTGGTTCTATTGTGGATACCAACCTAGGCATAACAAAACTCAACAACATCCTCAAATGACGACTTATCGTACCTGATGTCACTGCCAAAAACCATAATCAACTCCATCAGCTCATTGAAGACAGAGAGGAAATGGACGGACTTGGATGCGGATGGGAGGAGAGATCTATCAATACTAAAGGAACAGCTAGTCTGTTCTGGGAAAGAAACCCCATTGCGGCAGTACAATATACCCTAGGACATCCCCCATTTATGGACGAACTGTGGGATGCGCCGGCGGAACAAATGGATTCCAATGGCGATCATATATATGCAGAGATCTGGACCGCCGATTCGTGGTGGAAAATGAAGATAAGTTGCCTGGTATCACCAGAGAGAGCATGTCAGAGAGAACGTGTCAGAGAGAACATGTCAGGGACAACATGGCAGAGAGCATCAGAGTCAGATTGTCAGAGAGAGCGAGTCAGAGAGAGTGTGTCAGAGAGTGTGTGTCAGAGAGAGCATGTCACAGAGAGGGTGTCAGAGAGGGGGTGTCAGAGAGAGCGTGTAAGGGAGTGTGTCAGAGAGCGTGACAGGGAGCGTGTCAGAGAGCGTGTCAGAGAGCATGTCTAGTGTTAGCAACGGTTCCGGGTTGGAACTGAACCGAAGGCCCCGGTCCAGGTCAGGAACCGCCAAGCAACCCGACCGGCTGATACTTGGCTGGCCAAACCCAGACCCGTACCCGTCAACCCGCACAGTTTGCCGGGTTTGGCGAGACCACTCAGTTCCAATCCCCAGATCTGGGTTTCGGGTTTCACATTTATGATTGCATTCAGATATGCTACTGATAATCGTAACATATTAACATTGGTACATCACGGTTTAGTTTCGATGCATTGGCCACCATAGTGATCAAAATGAACACACACACGCGCCCTGCAATATCCTGAAAATGAGCGTCAACGGAGCGTCAACGATTGTTGGTCGTGTATCTCGGGCAATCAGGGGGGTGACAGATTACACATAGCCATAAACATAGTATTGGCCGCCTTTATAACAAAACAAGAAAGAGAAACGCTCCCTACCCCATCTTGAAAATGAGCGTCAACAGAGCGTCAACGATTATTGGTCCTCCATCTTCGGTAATATGAATGACGCTTGATCACGAGCATCCATGAATAAGGAGATGGTAGCCTTGATAGGCAGATAGGTCCGGGATATTCCCTCCACATCCTCCGGGACAATAACAACTTATGTCATTTCCAGAGCTCTCACTCAGTATTCTTGAGCCTTTTAGCATACAGAAGCAGTCTAAAAGATGTATATAGACCATAATGGTCACATCGCGCTGTGATTAACCATGGTGGAAGGCCAACAATCATTGACACACATTTTCAAGATGGGGCACATAGCGTTTCTCTTTCTCTTTTGCCTATAAAAGCAGCCGATGATACGGTCATGACTGTCTGCGCCCTGTCACACCCCATATTACCCAAGATACATGACCAATAATTGTTGACGCTCCGTTGAAGCTCATGATCAAGATGAGGCAGGGAGGGTATCCTAATCTATTTTGTATATAAAGGCGGCCAATAATTCCTTTATGACAGCCTACAACCTATCAGCAGTGCGATTACCCAGGACGCGTGACCAATAATTGTTGACTCTCCATTGACGCCCATTTTCAAGATGAGGTTGGAAGCTTGTCAATATGACTTTGCCAACAAAGGCGGCCAATACTTCAATTATGAATGACTACAACGAAATCAATTGTGAATTACCGGACTTACATGAACGAAAATTGTTGACGCTCCGTTGACGCTCATTTGCCACCCGTGTATTCACATTATAGAATCATTCGATTTGGCGTAGTCCTTCATTCACATTGTTCTGGCAGCCTTTCTAGCATTTTCATTTACTTTCTTCTTGATCACTACATTGTTCTTTAATAATACATATAAATATATAATAATTATCTCCAAAATCCTGTGCCTTTCAATCAATGCTCGTCATCACTTACAGGTTCGCTCAATAGGCTGCTCCGGTCTTTAAAATGGATGTCAGCTGCATTACCACACAGCAGATAGTGTACTAACCAGTGGATGTTCCTTCATCAGTCAGCATATCTGGTTCATAATCTGAATTGTGCTGGCTATCCTGGGCAGAAGCATCGAGCATAGAGAATTCAGCACAGGGGAGAGATGACTGTGAATACGCATATCCGGCCGGCAGAATCACGATTTGGGGCCGTTGAGCTCCGGAACTGTGACCAGTTGGGGCGGGGGGCATTGCTGGCGGAGGTAGCGTCGCCTCTGGAGTTGGCGGTCTGTGTCTGTCAGGGGGAGGTGCGTCTGTTCCTTTGCATCTCCATCATGTCTGCGGTATCTTTGCCATCCCATTTTGGCAAGGAGGGCATCCGGCCATCTGGTTTTGACGAAGCGTAGCCGGGTGTCTTTCTATCGCAGCCCTCGCATTTCTATGTCCAGGAAACTCAAAACCCCGCTTCTTCTCATCTCGGACCTCAGCACAACATGTTTTGATGAGGAATTGCGTTTCCTCTATTGCGGCGCGCGAAAAGCCTTCTTTGGCCATTTTCGCCACATTCAAGGCCAGGCGCATGTCTGACTGTTCCAACTGTACCCAACCTCCTTGCCGTACCATAGCAGCAGACATGTTGGAAACCTACAGGAAATTTGTTGCTGCTTGTAATGATGAGATTCAGCAATTACCTCAACCATATACGCTTCCGTAGCCTCCTCCAAGGTGATGAAAGCCTGTTTCGTCCACTCAGGGGGATTCTTATCAGGAAATTCGTGCGCGAACATTCCAGAGCTGACTACATCATGATGTTCGATATCCCTGACTGTGCGGACGAATGCCTTCATCGACCATGGAGGATTCCCGTTATGGGCAATGAGAAATTGGTCGCGTAGCTCTCTACGTACACCTGCTGTATGTTATACAATCAATTGACGGCTGTTTACCACGATATGCATATACTTACACCAACTGCGTGCTGCTGCTTATTCCTGCTGCTTCCAGTTTTACGGCCGATTTTCAAATAGGCATCCTGGGTCATATTGCTGGTGGCTGCATCGGCAGCGTCGCGGAAGACTTGCTGGTGTCTGCGTTGTTGCTGTGTACCAATGAGTGATGTATTGGATGTATCGCCTGCCAATCGGCTTGATTTCAATCCGCTCGCTGCTGGCTGCGGTGATTGTGTTTCCATGATATGCTGGTGTGGAATAAGAAATGAGGATGACAACGACAAGAAGTGGGAAGTCCTGACGACTATATAGTTAGCTTTATGTCCGAATAGAATAAGTAGCAGCCAAGATGTTCCATATACTCAAGATGAATCCTGCTGTGTATGGCCGCAAGTTGCAGGGGTTTCCCACCACCCTGCAATGTGCAATAAGTAGGTCCGATGTTGTGTGTTTGTTAACAGGGATAATTTGCACTGCACGACAGCTGAAGTCGCATGATCATCAGAAATCAATAGTTCATTGTACGAGGGAAAGGACGTCTGCTGATGTTTGTCTCAAAGAATCCCCGGGATATTACATGAAACTGACGTTAGCAATCAAGTTATGATGTACGGTTAGCCTAACTATTCCTGGGGTATTGACAGTCAAAAGCGCGTTTGTGCTTTGTTCAAGATGAGTAAACGTACCAACCTTGACATAAAAGACGAAGCTTGCCTCCATATTGTCCATATCTTGCAACATCCAACATCTCGCCCAGCAACAAAGTCAAAGCAGAGTGCAATCGTAAATGCTCCGAAAAAGACCTTTTCACTACTCCCGGCGGGCAAATATGGCAAATCCACAAAGCGCTCCACACAACGAAGTCATCAAGGGAATGAAGGCAAGAGCGGCTTGGAAGCAGAGAGAGTCCGAGCCCTTGGGTCATTGTGCAGCATGCGATCCAAAAACAAGCTTGCGGTCGAGAAACGACGCGAAACGCACTTCTTAAGCAATCATGACAAAGCAAAATGGATAGAGGATTATGTTGACAGAGAGACCGCTGGGGCCAGAATGCCAGTTGAAGACGCAGAGGCAGCGGTTCAGCAGGAGCAGGAAGATACCAGGAAAGCTGAAAACGTGGGATTGACGGACAGAGAGCCTGAAAAGACATTCCAGGAGATAATGGTTGCTATCGGAGACAGTCTGAGTGATCTTGCAAGTTCCGACGATGGGGATGATGGGGAAGATGAGGATGATGAAGAGACAGAGAAGGGCCAGCTGAGCGAAGATGACGAACCCGGCTGGGTGATGGGCGCCATCACGAAACCGGTGAAGCCGCGCCTGCAGAGGTTTCGTCAGAAGCAGATGAACCTCGACGATATGACACAACCGGGATGGGAGGACGCAGCCAATTCCTTCCATTGAAGAGATAAGAAGTACGGCACATCGACATTGCGCGTTCCGGCAGTCGTTCAACAGCAAACGGATGATGATGCAGCGACACCTGTACTGACAACAATTGGAGAGCATCTGGAGTTTCTTGACACTGTCCCCGGAATATCGCCAATGCTGCAAGGGGCTTCTCGACCAGGAAGTAGTCATATTAGGCTAGGTTTGGTGAAACCGCTGTCGAACACAACCATATCCGGTATTGAGCCTGCTGCAGAGCTCGATACGTCACCTTTGCTGAAAGTGAAGACTGTTCATCCAGTAAGCTTTTACCCCTGCATATAGCCTCCAGCTAATCACCATATAGATTTCGGATTCAGACGAAGACATGGTGACGGCTCCTGCAACAGCGGAGGAATAAATAGGCAAATTGTAACTTTTGACTTCATATCTTGGAGGAAAGCAAATTGTTTACCAATTTTGCAAAGTGTCAGCTTTTTCTTGATTTCAGTGACCAAATTGTGAGACATGATAATTGGTCTGTGGATGTACAAGGGTTGAACGCACCATGTGAAAGTTCTAGAATCCAAATCATGAGGAAAGGTGGCCAAAACATTCGATTACTAGTTGCAAGTGACTGTTAAGCGACCAAGCACAACCTATATTAGTGACGAAATATACTAACAAAATTCAGGTGAGTGATGTCATATGTGTCAGAGAAAGAGCGGTCAGTGCTCATAACGAATCTGCCTGCACAACCACCGTCATGCTGGATTCATCCAGGTATCCAACTGCATAACTCTCCGCACAGACCTCATGCACATGGTTGAATTATTTGAAATTGCTTATGGCGCGTCATGGAAATCGAGGAGAAGGAGCTGTATAAGGAAAGGTGAGGAAGTCGAGCTATATTTACCAAAAATTGGTGGAATTATCTACATGCCGTAAATTGCCAGCCAAAAGCGCCGGAATGTGATAGGGCAAAGTCATCTCGCACTTAGATAGCGTGGATAGCAGTTGATCAGAAATTGAGATGTAACAAAACTCCTGGATGCAAACTATAACACATACAAACGCAATATTGGATGTCAATAATGTGTATCTGATTCTTTGAATACAATTATTGTGAGTACAAAGGCTGTTTCGATGTGATTAATGTCAGCGTCATCAGAGTGTCAACAATTTTTAGTCTTACACATTCGGCAATTAATGGGCGGCATTGTCACATACTGCCAAAGTGAATGTATTGGTGGGCGTTATAGCGAAAGATACAAATGACATGCTCGTTACCACATCCTAAAAATGACCGTCAACGGAGCGTCAATGATTTTTGGCCTTGTATCTGGCAAAATCCAAAGGGCTGCGCGGCGACATTATCACATAATCGAACTATCGGCCGCCTTTCTAGGCAAAAATGCTTTTGGCGACACCGTACCTATGCCCTGAAAATGAGCGTCAATGCAGCGTCAACAATTTTAGGCCTTCTAGCTTCGTTAATCAAGGGGCCATGCGGCAACATCGACCCTTGATTGAGCTATCAGCCGACTTCCTAGGCAAAAAAGCTTTCGGAGACATAGTACCTATGCCCTGAAAATGACCTTCAACAAAGCGTCAACGATTTTAGGCCTTGCATCTTCGTTACCCAAGGGGCCGTGCGGCGAGATCATTCCATAATCGAAATTTTGGCCGCCTTTCTAGACAAAAGTGCTTTCAGGAACATCGTAACGATGTCATAAAATGACCATCAAGGGAGCGTCAACGGAGCGTCAACTATTTCTGATCTTGCATCTTGGATAATCTAAGGGCAATGGGACGTAGCAAATCAACAATCAATCTATCGGCAGCCATTGTGTGGCAAGAATACTTGCTACGATATCACATCCGCTTCCTACAATTGAGCGCCCACAGAGCGTACACAATCTGTTTGGAGGCTCAGTAAGCTACACAGCAATGAAGTGCATTGCGCTGTTCCTAAATTGAGTTTTACACGTTCAGTCTTTTCAACATGTCTTTGTATACAACTTCACAAATACGCATGCAATGTCTCACAGATCTGATTTGTTTGCATGTAGGTCTAGAGTCAATATTTAAGGACCAGCAATCTGCTGTACAATAACTTTTCTTTCGGCAGTCACTCAAGTGGTATTATCAAGCTTTCTTATTCCTACCACCATGTATGATTCACAATCGTTAAATACCTCAATGCTAGAGGTTATGATGTCTTCCAAAAATGAACTTGTCTTGATTCGGGATTTGAGCGACCTTACATTACAAATCGTCTTCAACGCTTGTTGGGCTTCAATAAATGTAGACTCGAAACGTCCGATTGCTTGGAATAATTCTAGACATGTGCCTTCGTGGCTAATTTACTTACACTGTGGAATTGAGGAGAGCGGGAGCCCTGGAATCATATGTATCGTTTGTCACCAAGTTCTACGTCATCCATCAGAACATGGGACAAACTCAATAGGGAAACATTTACTTACAAACGCTCACATCACACAGTTAAATGAATTAACAGAGTCCGAAGTAACTAAATCAACGAGTTCGAAGGTCGATGAAACAGCATTGGCAATTCTGAAGAGGGAAGAAAGTCGAGAAATTACAATAGTATGTTCGCAGAGGGAATTTATCTTTTACATCCAGGTTGATCCATATTGACCGAAATGACAGACAAAATGTTCCAAATGGGCAGCTGAGGACTTCAAAACTTCCGAATTTCACGAAGACACATGGAATTGCTACCTCATGTTCAGATTTGTTTCGACTCATATTCCATGGAATGCTAGATAGAATCGTGAGCTGCGATGGTCATATACGGCATTACGTGATGACCTAGTGCTGGCGTCCGCTAAGACCCATAGCAACATTTGCCGGAGGGATTATGCAGTGACTGTGGATGCAATCAAGAAGCAATTGCCGTCACGAAATGAAATCAGTTTCGCTTTGGACGGATGCATATGAACAAACAAACTCGCCATAACGTCGGCCATTGCTTACTATACGGATCGAAATTGGTCATTGGGTGAAGTTCAACTCGCTTTCGATGAGGTTGATCACCTATTGTTTTCCACTTTTGAAAGCTAAGTAAGGAGGATAGGTCAAGGGCCAACATACTGGAACAAAGCTAGTCGTACATTTGAAGGACGTGCTTGATTGTTTTGAGCCTACCGATGGCCGGTTGCTTGGTATTACGCCTGAAAATGCTTGCTCAAATTATTCGATGTCATGCGAGCTGCAATCAACACCTGAGGCCTCTGGAGTCGAGTGGCCTGCACTGAGGAACCACATACCATGCATGGTGCACGTCATACAGCTGGCTTTGGGTGCATTCATGAGGAGTCTCTGTGTAACAGGCCACACCAAGTCTTGGTAAGCCCATGAGCGCGATCAGCAATTTCGAGAGAATGAAAGCATAGACGTTGGGAAGAGTCAAAGACTTCGAAAAGAGGGCAACGCTAGATTCAATAAGGTGTCAGCCATGAAACCAGGTTTAGCAAAGATAATTGAGAAAGTATGTGTTTCATGATATTTTGGAAGTCCTGAAATTGACCGTCATATAGCAGAGAGTGCTTGCAGTATTGATTACGCTGACACCTGCTTGTTGAAACAACTTCATTGACTGTCAAAAAGCCAAAGTCCGCATCGCCGTGCTTCCGATTATGGATATGAACACATGGTGGAAGTCAACATGGGAGATACTTGAGCGCGCCAACAGATTACGGGAACTCACGCGCAGGTGGCTCCAAAATCAACATATTCAGATTACCGGCCACACTTCACAACACAAGTTGAATTGACGATTGTCAAGTATGTCATGGGAGTATTGAGGGCATTCCGATATTGGACCCTGTGGATGTCGAAGTGGCATACAGTCACATTGCATCACGTTATCACAGTATACAATGACATGAGTGATCACATGGATCGCGTTATGCAAGCTTTGGCTAAGAAGAAGACTCAATGGAAGGAGGACTTGTTCTTCGCTGTGAAGTTGGCTGAACAGAATCTGTCCAAATATTATACTGAAGTGAGTCCAATGACGGGTATGCTGCGCATTTCAGCACATGTCTTCGATCCTCTCTGCAAGTTGCGATCGTGTCGAAAGTGTGACAAGGGAATGGATATTAATCCTGAGGACGAGACATCCTATACTACCCAATACAAGGAAGCCTTTCTGAAGTACGTGGAGAATGAATATTGTGCCAAACATTGACGTTTGCTGGTCAATAAACCAGAAAATGTACTGAGCAGTAATCTCGTCCCCTCCTCAATGGCCTCAGCATCCGGTCAATTATCCTTTGATCCATATCATTTGTCCAGCAATAATGAAGATTACTTGACACCTACCAATGTGGCTGAAACAACACCCGGACAAAGCGATCGCGCAGCACGCATATTGACCGCCACCAGCCTCTATTCGAATTCACCGCCTGAAGCATCCAAGAACTGGGGGCAAATAAATCCAAATCTCAATGATTACCACTCTGACACAATGGAGACTAGCAGAACATTTTGGATACCGGACATAACCGACTGGTGGCGACAGGAAGAGGAAACTCACTCAAAGTACGCCGATCTCTCCAATGTGGCACGCGACAGATTCTCTATCATAGCAAATCCTGTCAGAGTGGAGTCCAGTTTTTCCCCTGGCCGAGGTGTTATGGGCTGGAGGCATTCAAAAACCACAGGCGACACCCTTCGTGAAAAAGTCATTGTAAGGCAGTTTGCTCAAGCCAATAATGGGATTTTTGTAGGCAACGAGACAGAATCTGACACGACAAACACTGAACACGACTCAGAAATGAAGAACGAGGCTGAGGAAAGGAAATTGCAAAGAATGGCCAAGGTCCACAACTTTTTAGAGATGTGGCAGCGCAGCCAAAACCTACGTGCTACCCAGAAGGAATCTCACACTCAAAACATGCAGATGACTGCTGTAGAATACATTTCGGACACTGAACAGATCGTCAAAGCCTCGTGGTCTCTCTTTGAACATGCTGGTGCGGCTGCATTTGAACTGACAGAAAGATCACCTCAGCCACCAGCTTTGTCTGCAAAGGACCTCCTTGGAGGACGAACTCAAATACTAAGCATCCGCCGAATCCGCAGAGTCAACTGTCATCCAGTCGAAAGTGATGAGGAAAGTGCACCTGAAGGCATATCGGACACCGAAGATTAGCTAAACTGGAATGGCAACTTGGATAATCCAAATGACACCCAAGACGATAGCACGGCAGACGTTGAATCTGATATAGAGCAAGGCAATAGTATGGAGGATCTAGAATGCCCAGAGCAGCGGGATGGGAGTGCCGCGCCAAATGTTCCCGGATTGATTCGGCCAACACGGAAGTCAAAGAGACATGCTGAAATGGTGTTTGTGACGATCAATGCAATAGAAACGAGGAGGAATAAGGGGGTGAAGAAAAAGTAGGCCATAATGCGTCAGCTTCTTTATGTAGCTTAACCGAGTGTTTCAGTTAGAGATATATTATGGGCGAATGGCGAGCAGTAGCTTGTGAATACCCTTTGATAAATGGATGTATAGCAGGCGCAATGAAGCTTTTGACAAGATATATAAATTTTAGTCATGTGAGAGCGAACAGTGCAAGAAAGTTACTGTGCTCGGCTTTGCCAAAGTGAAGAGTCTCTATGTACCTGAAAGATAACCAATAAGCTGAAATCATGATGAACCTAATTGTCGATGGCAGCATATATTGAATGGACAATAGATTGAAATGAGCGTCAACAGAGAATCAACGATTTTTGATCTTGTAAGTACGGTAATTACACAGTGATCAGGTCGCTGTTACTCATAACCGACAAATTGGCAGCTTTTATTGGCACAAGCGACAGCAACATGGTCACCGCCCAATTCTGAGAATGAGCGTCAACGGAGGGTGAACGATTTTTAGCTTTGCATCTTGGGTAATCTATGATCTGATTGGTTGCAGATATCTATTTATGAGATATTGGCAGCCTCTGAGAGCAAACACAACAGCGACATGCTCCCTGCCACATCCTGACAATGAGCGTCAATGGAGCGTCAACAGTTTTAGGTCTTGAATATTTTGTAATCAAGGCATCGCGTGGATCTGGGAGCTCATTACCCAATTATTGACCACCTTGATAGGCAAAAATACAATATATCAAAGGTAAATCACGGATTCCAAATTGATCGATATTGCAGGCTGCCCAACATGCAAAAACACATTATTTGTTGTCGAAAATGCAATTTTGATAAGATATTATTAACAAACGGCAAACACAAGAGGCTTATACGAATCTATAGATGGACCCGCTGGGCAACCCGCTGACAACCCGCCCAATTCGGCCGGGTTGGGAGTTGACCATTGAGTTATACCCAAGTAGACATTTCGGGTTTATTGACGACCCGGACCGCCAATTTGGGAAAGGTTCGGGTGGAGCCGAACCCGGCCCTGAAGTGATGGTCCGGAACCGTTGCTAACACTACCTGCTGGTGGATAATTAGGGCTTTGCAGTTACCTCTCACTGGGTGACGGAGTGAGATATTGTGGACAGTGGGCATCCAGGCTGTTGGTGTCGAATAATGTTTCTGTTCAGATGACATACTTCAGATGTTTCTGCTGAGTGTTGATCATGTTGGTGAAATGGTCAATGTGTACCTATTTGGACGAATCTCAATGATGCTTGATGGCGAGATTCATTGCCTCATGGATATTGGTTTGAATGTGATCAAACTGAGATTAGCCATTCACTTTCAAAGCCACATCGCACTCTGTATAATGCTGGGGAGGGGTTAAGAAAAGTCACCTTATAATCAGTTTTCTTCATAAACCTTGATATATATCATATCATGTACAATAGTCATGCAAATCTTTTCCTGAAAGACGTTAGCACAGAAGTATTTATTTGTCATCACTGCAATTTACAGTATATACTAGTCATCAAGACCTGCTGCAATCACCTCAATCGGCCAGATACTGTATCATGGGGGCATTGTGAGATACATCTACATTTGAGCCTCTGAACAACAGATAATGAAGGTAAGATCACCTTAAATGAAAGAATAGGAGAGTATCCTAAGCAGTTCTATGTCTGATCAATGATCATTGAGAATGTTTAGGCTGGTAGTGTGTTTGGATCAGCAATGATCCGTGACTGGGGTATGGATCCTGAGGAGAATACCCAAGTTTAGACAATGAGCTCAATACAAAGTTATCATGGTTGCTGCCCACTTACAGGCCTTGGATTGAATGATGTTGCAAGGTCATAATCATAGAATTAATGTGTAATGTCCTGATTCGTACTTCCCTGCCATGTGGGTGTTGTTCTCGTAGGTTTTCTGGAGATACTATATCATATCCCTTCAATGACCTGTACAGTCTTGCAACTGTACAAAGGAGGATATCTTTCCAAGATCCGACTCCAACAATTCGAGAATATAACAAAGAATGGCAGGTTGGGTGTGATTCTGCTTGCATCTTCTCAGCCAGGATTTGCAGAACAAATTTTTAGTGACACATTACTGTTCATGACAATCCGAATCACTTCAAGTGGGCATCATTCCACTGATGGTAACTGCTACCTGCAATACTCTCAAAGATATGCTGATTAATACTGTATCACATCTCACATCAATTTTGGTTTACAATCATCCAGTTGTCCAAGCATGTCGATAAACTTATCTCCACCGATGACAACCAACATGGTGCCACTGGGTTGGTTGTTTGGCCTGTAACAACACTCTGACGACAATGTGGAATCATCCGATAACTATTTCTCCATTGGCACTAGCAATGACAGAAAATTTCAGAAACACTCTAATCAATGTCATCCGCCACAGGGGTACGGTTACCCTCCTTCACTGCAGCCAATTCCAGGTACTCCCCAGTTTTATTTTTATTCTTCATTCAATTCGATACACAGTTTCCAACCCAGAACCAGTGCAAGCAAAGGATATCGAAGGTATAGGCCACTATGGGCAGAATGTGACAACCTTCACATAGGTGGTTATGGCAAATCTCATATATTCCCCAACATGCTGCATTCAGAACATTGGCCATTTTCTCCAGGTGCACCGAGAGAGCCACCAGCACCGCTGTGAAAGAATCCAGCCATATGGCCAACATCTTCCAGCTCTACTCATTCACCAGGACCTCCACCTGGCGTACCTGGAAGGCATCTGCAGGGCTTCCCAATGAAATGATTCCAGCCACCAGCAGAATTAATGCAAACACAGGTCATTGGGATTACAGATTTGCCCCTATAGCCTGGGCTTTGCTCTGACGAATCTGAGGAACATGATGACAGCCATGATTCATCAGACATGGGAGGTGCAAATGGCAAAGCCCCAATCAGTCCAACGTAAACCGAATTCCCCATTATGCAATTTCCCCACACCATAGCGCAGTCTAGGTCCAGTACGTTCAATATGTGGATGAAAGCATCGGTGGCAGGAGTCAGGGAGTAAAACCATCTTGCATTACCCTGGGGTAGAACTGATTGAAACAGCATTGAGATGGACCCCTGCACTGTGAGATGTCAGTGGCAGGTTCCTTTGTGTCATTTGAAAACTGGCTGCCATTAGAAGATTTTGAGAATGATGAATCAATTTGGTGGTAGTGGGTTGAGATGTGTTTGATGAAATGCGCAAGTGATATTCAGAAGGGGAGGAAAAAGGAAACCCATTGTTGTACGGTGTCCGGTGTCCTGTGTCCTCTGTGCTGAATCTCTCTATTGACCTAAAACTCACTGACTCTCGCTAAGTCTAATTGACACGTACACAAGAACTAAAGTACATGCGGCTCCGCCGCACTCAACCCTAAACCAACCCACGTGATGACCGCACTCAAACCCGTACCTACACTCCTCCAGGGCGGTATCACGACCGTAAGTGCTAAACTCTAAAGAAAACGAAGATAGACCTTTGCCTGAAGCTCCTCCCAAACGACACCAAGCCCAGAATTCCTCCCAAACAATCAACCGTGCGTGGAGCTCCTCCGAAGCAATGAACCGTGCCTGGAGCTCCTCCGAAACAATTATCCTCTTGCTCGATGCCTCTTTCCTGCAACCTTCACATCCAGCCGCACATCCAGTCGAAATAACCCTCCAATCTGGCGTGCCACGCCCACAAGACTTCCTCGACCTCGACCTTGACTTTGACCTCGAGAACTGTCTGTCGGCGATTTGTCGTATATCTTGATTCCGTAGCCATTGACTGGGACAATCCGTAGTCCCCGATCCATAAGCCGCGATTGGGACAGCGAGTTGTGTGCTCCTTCGACATGCAAGACGTTTCTTACTACTACTTCATGTATACGGTGGCGGCCTCCAGGTAGTCGAAGTCTCAGTCGTACATCTCCATATCCGATGGCCTTGCCTGCTACTCTTCCAGCAAAATCGCTGATCTCCCGCTCTTCTCTCTTGGTATACTCCGTGTACCGTTCGAACTTTCGCCGATCTCCGCAAATGTGAGAAGTTGTGGCACAATCCAAGTACCAGCCCTCCTTCTCAGGGGATCTGCCAGTGACTGTCATCCAATAGTTCTCAATTGATGTCGTCGTCGTCGTCGCTGCGGCTGCGGCTGCGGCTGTCTCTGTTGGTGCTGCGCTCTCCACCGGTGCAGTGCTTGGACAATACCGTGCAATGCGCCCCACCTGATGGCATCTGTAGCACTCCTGAGTATCCCTCCAATTCCTGCGGCGATGCATCTCACTCTCCGAACTGTTACCATCGCTCTCACTACCGCTATCACGGGACTTCCGGGACTTTGAATTCCGCTTCTCACTCTTCGTCCGTGTCTTAGCCAGTGCCAGCAATTCGATGCTTTCCAAGTCGACTTCCTGCTGATGCCGCGCTTCGTGGGCTTTCATCTTCGTAACAATCTCCTCCGGTTTGTCCGCCAGGGTGTCGATCTTGTCGTACATCAACTGGGTGAAAAACCTCCAATCATCATTCTTAGGTACACCCTTCATCAGGTAATAGGTGTGCTCGCTCTTTGGCATTGTACCAATACCAGTACTTGAGCTATCGGTATCGGCGCAAAGATTGAAGTCATTCACATAACTCTGAATCTTCGATGCGTACTCCTGTACATTCTCGCAATCGCTCAATCTCACAGCTGACATCTCATCTCGCAAAGCCCAAACATTCAGCTTCACCTTCGATTTGTAGTCCTCCTTCAACTGATCCCACAGCGCCTTTGCGTCTTTCTGAACGCCATACTGCTGCTGCAATGACCTCTCCATCGCGAGGAGAATAGTTGACTGTGCGATTCCATGTTGCTTCTTCCATGCTTTAAACTCTGTCCCGTCCTTCGCATCCGGTGCTTCCTCTGTACCGTCGACAATGCGGAGAACCTGCTTCTGCTCCAAGAGTATTTCGATTTCCAAACTCCAGCTCTTGTAGTCCGTACCATCAAACTTCTTAATCGTGATCGCTGTCGATTCGGCCATGTTGTCGTCCGTACACGTTTCGAGTCTGTCTGTACTTCTCCGAGACCGTGTCGATGATGCCGCAATTCGAAATCTAAAACCGAGTCAAGTTCGTCAAATCAGCGAAGTGCCCGGGCTCATAACCTGTTGTACGGTGTCCGGTGTCCTGTGTCCTCTGTGCTGAATCTCTCTATTGACCTAAAACTCACTGACTCTCGCTAAGTCTAATTGACACGTACACAAGAACTAAAGTACATGCGGCTCCGCCGCACTCAACCCTAAACCAACCCACGTGATGACCGCACTCAAACCCGTACCTACACCCATGGCAACAACAGACCGGTGATGGATTTGGGAGCGCACAAAGGTAAAATGGCATGATGTAACCTCCCAGTGTAGCCTAATCTGACGTTCATGCCGGCGATTCGCTGCACATTGAATGGCAATGATAACATTCTGTCGCCCAAATATCTCCCAGCCAGGTACATAGATGTGCAGTGCTGGGCAAAGCTGATTGATTTCATCAAAAATAATAGAAGTCCAAAAGCACCATACATCCAAACATTGATTATTGAATGTGACTTGGTGCAAGACAAATCGGGCAAGGAGTATCAGGTACTATACTCACTTGTTCAAATGATGAATGACCCCATATATGGGCAGATTTTGTACCACTGTTGCCTTTTAAATAAATTGAAGTTGAAACTGGAACACAATCTGAAGATCTTTTTGACAGAAATGATGATTACAATAGCAGAGGAGAGTGCAGAGCACATAATTAGTCCAGCAATGGTAATCCCTGCTAGCTGTGTTAAGGCTAGATATTCCCAACTAGTAATCATTATACACAGATATTGGAAGGTTCTGAAGTGGGTGGAGGATTGGAGGGAGAGCAAGATAGTGGGCAAGAGAATGGCGCTTGAATTAATCTAAGTTCTGATTGAAAGAATAGAATTGAACATATTCCACACAAATATACTCTGTCCAATGCTTGATTGTCTATGAAATAACTAACGTTGCGCTGAATTTTCAGAGCACTGGAGTTTGAGCCTCTCTGCCCAGCTTACCTCATAACAACATACAGAGATCATTGAGGGCGAAATGGAAACACCCAACCATGGAAGGGAGGTTCAGGAGCAAGTGGGGGATGGTGAGGAGGTTTTCTAATGAAATATTGGCAGTTCAGGACTTCGTACTGTTCTCAATTGAATCAACAACCAGTGCGAACATGACTGTGTTGAGGAGGTGATCAGGGCGCCGAAGGCCCACCCAGTTTGCTAGTCAAAAGCTGATCGAGTTTCTGGCAACAAATATTTGATTCCTGGTGTACCAGTAACCAAATATCTGGCAGTGTAGGTTTGGAAAATACGGTTGATCCTAAGGACTTGGGTTTGGGATTCAGATATACCAGAAGCGTTGGTGGCAGCTGAAATGAGTCTTGGCAAGATGAAAACCTCAGTAGCAGTGGCTATGATATTGAAATGACTGACAGAGAGGGTTGTTATGGGGTTGCCTTTGTCAATTGTGTACGGGAATACCCCAGTCAATTGGGTTTGTATGTCTCAGAATGACGATTGTGCAATTATTGGTTAGGAATCAGACTGGTATCCATTGTCGGGACTAAATTCGGTGCCCCACTTTGTAGAAATCCTGACAACTCCTGCTGTGGAGCATCCAGTGCATAAACCAGCCCTACAACCAATCATTGTGTTCACGATTCCTGGAGTGGCTGAGACATTCAAGATTGTTTTTGACCAGATTGCCTATGGGACTGATTTCCAGATTGTAAACACATTGGATGGGGAAAATGTGAAACTCACCCATGAGGATGTGAACACCAGTTCAGATGAGCAGGAAAAGTGATTGAATATTCATCATTTGTCTGATGATATCTTATCATTCATAGTCAAAACATCAAGCAATGGCTAACTCTTACACTGAACATGGAGTATTGCAATTTTTAATAAGCCTCATCAGTACAAGCCAAAAAACAGTGTGGGCTGGTAAATCATGATGAAAGCCATAATAGGATTTACACTTCATGTGACAGCAAAGCCGGCATTCAATTCACTCTTTGACTGCTGTTATCAGACGATGTGGCTTTTTTCAAGTGTGCCTGAAGATTCAGAGAATGATTCTTTGATGGAAACGCATGGTGCAGAGGCACTGTATTCCACTGTGAACAGTGTGCTGCAAGCCATCTGGGCCAAAGACACAGATGCGCTACAGGATGGGGTGCTCCTAATACCACAGGTTCGACAGATCTGTATAATCAGGAGGCCGTCAGCATTGAAACATGCTTTCTGAAAACATTTGGTCCCTATACAGAAGGAGCATGCACACCTTGTTGAGATTGAATGATATGAGGATGTGCATGCAAAACTGAGGATGGATGTGGAAAGATACACTTTACAAGGCGCTGCTGGAGTATGAAAGATTTGCAGATGGTTGCTATCATTTTGCTCATTTGCGTTGGAAGACACCACTGATTGCAATGACGTCTCAGGACAATCATTTGATGAATAGCCAGAGGATACTTGGGCGAATTCACTGATTTTCCTCTTGCTGAGTGAGTCATTGCTAGCAATCATGATCAACAAACCTGCAGAGTATCTCGAATCTGACCAAGAGGAAGCATCATCTGAAGCACTCCCTCTGAAACATGTGAGAAATCAAAATGCACTCCCTGGTGCACCTCTTCCACAAAAGGTGGTGCACTCTTGGCCTCTTCCTGGCCAGGATTGTCATGTAAACTGGTGGCTGACGAAAGTATTGTTCAGACCATGTTGATATATTTCACCTGTGTGTGGACATGTGCAACAACAAACCAACAGAAATGCGGCTCCAATTCCAGCATTCACAAAATCCCTTGGTAGTTTTCACTACACCCAAAGTGGGCAGAACAGGCGTAAATTTCATTGTAGTAAACCAGGCGGTAATAACCCAAATTGCTGTATAATAATTCACCGGTGCCAGGCATTTGTATAAGTTGTCTGGCTAGGGCAAAATTGAGTTTCACATACATGGTTACTGAATGGAGGTCCCACTAGACATGATAACAGCATGAGCAATCTCAACCAGCACTCAGGAGAGGCATAACCAAGAGTCTGGCATGGCTTTATAAGTTAAACAAACTTTGCAACATCAATGATTTGCAGGATTCTGGAGACTTCTGAGGAATATAGAAATTGGCTGACAGAGAACAGAGACCTGTTTCAGTCTGATGAACAATCATCCGAAATTGTAAGAATGGTGATATCAATGTACCTCTCTCGTGACATTCAAACAACCGAATCTTCTCAACTGATACAAATAGTCAAAAAGGTCATTTGTAAACACAGTATACTCCTTAAGTAAATCATTTTGCACTGTGATTTTGAGGTGAATTACTGTATCAAGGTATGCATCTCTGTTTCTGAAATCACTATTTGTTAGAGTGGGACTTCATTGGCATGATTGAGTATTATAAATAACAAATGAGTGATGAAGTCAATTGAGTAGAACTTGTTTTATGATGATGCAGGCATACCAGTATAATTGACAAGCGCCATTATGAAGATTAATTGTGGTCACTCACTAACCTGATGCAGCTTCTGCTGCTACTTGATATGTCATTGTTGGAATGTTGGAAATCCTCCAAACCTGTGGCCACATTTTTCAATTTGCAGTCTTGCCTCATCAGATGTTAATTGGCCAGCATCGAAATACCATATCTGATTCAGTCAATTTCTGGTGCACTGAAAACTTGGGGCCTGGTACAAATTTCAAAATCGAAAGATTAATATAGCATAATTCAATGATTTGCTGTGGTACTGCCAACCAGAGGCCACATCTGAATTTTGCAGTGAACGGACTAATAATGCATGACTCAACACTTTTCAGGTGCACCAGAGAATTATCCATATGTCTTAGGTGTAACCATGACTGGTTGAGCACTGCATATTCTCATATCCAATTTGGCTATTAAGAGTGTCAAGGCAATTGTGAGTATCTGTATCACAATATGAGACACTAGTTGCATATTCATGGCAAATTTCGCTGGCATATGACTGTGTAGTTCAGGGACAACTCAGTATAGTATCTTAAAGAGTTGGATAATGAGACATGGCTTGGGTATTTCCTGGCGTATACTTGAAGCTCAGTTACACCTTGGATCTGAAATCCAGTCAGGTATAATGTTCCTGGATCTGTAAGAAGCCAAGTTTGATGAGCCACAATACATTATTGAATGTATCATTCTAGCCTAGTCACACTGCACCTCAGCACACAGTGAAAACTCAGCCAGCAATGGGCATTCCCCAAATTTGTAGTGCACAATATATCGTTGTTTGATTCATTCTGAAGCATGTTTTCTGTGACTTTGAATCACAGCAAGCAGGCAGAGAGATGGTCATCTATCAAGACATTTCGCATTCAGGTGCAGGTGGTGGATCACTCTCAGCCTCTGCTATTATATGAATGTATACTTGATTGGGTATGTGCAGGTGACTGCTAAGATGCCTTGAATGCAATGCTCCATGTCAACTGGCTGTTGGAGGAAGGTAGCTCCAGCACGCTGAACAATGAATCCACAGCCCAGGCCAATTGGTAACCCCATATAACTTGACACTGACGAAGTAGTATGTTTGGTACTATACTTTCAAATCATAAAATTGCTTCTGACAGTTCAGGCTCCATCAAAACAGCTGGAGCTTCAGTGAAGAATCTAAAAATACAGATTCTGCTCCGTACCTGTACAGATGATGACTGGCAACTCCCACATCAGCAAAAACTAAATTTCCTTCATTAAATTTATTTCCATTATTGTACCCACAAACTCAAAAAAATGAAATCAAGGTTTCCCTGAAATATGGCATTGCTTCAACATTCCTGAGTATTGTTTGAGTTGTTGCAATGATGTGATCAAGCATCACTACCTGTTTGCCCACCTTTGGAAGTGTGACAACAAGCCCATGAAGAACTCTTCACTCTTTGTTTGGCAATATTAGACATAATCTCTGGTATACTCCTATGTCACCCAATTCCATTGGGCCTTGTGATGAAGATAGTACTCGCTCCGTACATTTAGTGAATCATGTAGTTCTTGTTGTTCATGATCCCTCATGGCTTAATTTGACCAATGATAGTTACCATGCAGAAGAAGTTGTTTACTATATTTAATTTGTTCATACAAGATGGTTCAGTAGCTTCAAGTTGTTCAACTGTCACAGGAGGGCTATACATCATCGCGATTATGATTTCACAAGCTTGAGATCAGACTTCAGTAAGCCATCAGTTCCATTATGTTTACTACTATTATGATCTATCGACAAAACCCAGAATAAAGTGGCACACAAAGGAAATCCTAAATCCGATCACTGACACGATTCAAAAACTTCAAGCAACATCCCGTCCTCAACAATTGTACTTCCAACAAATTATGTCGTATTCTCAATGCTGGTGATATTGTTGATGTAGTTGCTGTCGCTGTTGAAGCAAGGGACAGGCCGGCTGCAGGTGGTGATGGCAGACCAGGCCATCGGCAGAACAGCTGACAATCGAATGCAAGCTTGAGTAGCAGCAACAAAGCTGTTGAGACGATTAAGAGAATTGTCAAGCTGCTCGATCGGTCCTCCCAGGATCTACTGAAGGAAGTCCCCATCAATGTTGCCCTGCTCGTTGTGAGGTGGCGCCATTGCTGGGTCAGTACCAGTTCAGTGGATCCTTGATTGAATCATGCTGCGGATATTGTCTATGTTGTTGACTTAAACCTCCAGCAAGGAAGAATGAAAATACGCTTCGAAAGGACAAAATTCATCTGTGCATGCAGTATTCACCAGGCAATTAATGTCTCATGTATTGTACTGAACTTGTGCTCCACCTCCTGGACCAAACTCCGGTGGGACCCTAAACAGACCTTTGTTCCAGGCCAACAGTCAATGGTGGATGGCCATCATGGTGAGGGCAATCGATGTTGGGTTGATAATGGTAATAAATGATCCAGCTTACATTTCCATTTGCCATATGCCACAGAACTGTGTCCAGCAAATATGATCCCCAATTTAAGTCGCGGAAAATCGCATGTTGCACTGCAAAATTGATTTTCAATATAATGATTCAACCAGAAGCGAATTTTGAACTTACCTCACTAACATTTGTGGGGCATCTAACCGTGTCCTTGGCTAATGGTCAGGCAACCATCGTCCTGATCACTGAAGGCAACATTGTTCAGAATCCCTAAATAGAGTCGATTGAAGTCTTGCAGCAGTATACAATTGCTGCATTGGAGCAAGTTATCTCTGCAAGAGCTTGACGCACAATGTTAGCAATGAAAACAATCACTGAGATGGTTCATTCACCACTGAAATGTAGGCACGTGGAGGGTCTGTCATTCTCTGGGCTGGATCAATCCTGGCTTTATCCTCATACCACCAACTATGAATCTGGGCAGTCTTCACCACATGGGTGGCAATGGGATTCACAAACATCACATAATTAATGGCTATGAGATTCACACATGCCATGACCATTGTTGGAATGCCTGAAAGAGTTGTGTCGGCATTGTATTCTGTGCTGACGATGAGGCTTGTCACTCTGTCAACACAGAGCTCATATTGCGAACGATTTCCCGATTCCCAAGCAACCAATTGCTCTCTGGCTTAATTTGAATCCTTCCTCTAGTACACATCAATATTAGAGGGTGAATTCAATCATATAGATGCTTAAACAAATACCCTTCGATGCCAGTGGTGCAGGCTGTCATTCGTCCTTCTCCTGCAAGACAAGATAAAACTTGTCAAATACAAAATGTACGGGTTGCACAGAAATACAACTCGATTCAGTCGCCATGACTGGTTTTCCATGTGTCAACGTGAAGGCATCCTTTGATGGCTGGATGCCAATCACATTTGAGGATTGTTGCTGAGGAGACTTGTCATCAGATTCTAAATGTCCATATCGATGATCATAGAAATTATCAGGTGTCATGATGAGATCTGTATGGAGATCATTGTCGTGGATAGATTGCGTCTTTCTCCTCATGCAGGAAGGAGGGGGAGGAGGAGGAAGAGGAGAGATGTGGAGCCTTTATGTCATGATTTAAAAAGGCAGTGAGTGATAAGTACAAGAAAAATACGCAAGTGACTAGAGGAACTATACTTGGATGCATCGCAAACAAATTGAAGCTGTCTTTAAAAGAAAGAGACCTTTTGAGAAGATTGAAGGAATTTTCAAGATCCATCTGTTAATCTCATAGAAGATTGTAGCTTCTCGGCATATTCTGCCACTCACACTTCCAACTCGTTGGATTGATGGGAACTCAGAACTAACAATGATTGGTGATAAGCATCATGCAGGGTTGTTGATTCGATTGTGATGAAGAAAAGCATCCTCACCATGAGCTACAACGCATTCTGATTTTTACTAATCATTCGGGCTAACTTCTGCTGCCCAAAGCTGCTGAACTACCAATTATAGGATATCCATACATGGTGTTCTTTCGCTGCTGCTGGGCCATTCCCTAAAAAACCATCCCAACAATTTGTCACCACATCATCAGCTCTCAACCCAACCCTTCATGTCTGAATATAACCAATGTAATAAGAAAATCAATACAACAGTAAAAAGAGAGCCAAAACCTCTCCAAAAAACTCCAAATTATCATCCCTCCATCCACCCTCCAAAGTGCCAGGATAATACCCACCCACAACACATATCCTTGAACAATCTTGCAGCCAGTGCCTTCCAACCTCATAACAACTAATTTGCAGCTAGGTGGCTGCATGTATGCCTGGTATTGGCCAAAAAGCCTGCAGTGGGAGGATTCACAATGTGATTGTATTCATGCTGCCAAGCCACATCATCATCAGTAGCAACACTTTCCTCAGGATCAGCACAGAAACCCAGGGCACGGTTTCGGAAGACTTCAAGGCATTGCTGCTGCCCGCTAATCCTCCTTAGAAGCTTCCTATCCAACACTTGGAATCCTGTTTTGGTAGTTGGGCGGTGTCTTGGAGTTGGGCACCGTATCTCAGCATCATCATCTGATTCCTCCACAATATTGTTGATCATATCCTTTGCTGGAGGATGGAGGATGTCATCCAGAGGAATGTAGCTGCGGCCTCCATGTATAGGCGTCTGTGCACAAGACGTGCTGTCAGTTTGTTGGCCACGATAAAGCCCACAAAAACGTATTGTGTTGAGTAATTTCATCGCTCCCTTCCCGCATCTGGCAGCCGTATTGTAATCGAAGGTTGGGTAACATTACGTGCATAGAGACTGCCATCTGCATTAGCCTCATCCTGGCTGCCGCAAACCTCTCGGATTTTCCGGCAGAGGTCTGGCAAACCGGCAATTGCCGCATTCACCGTTGACAAAATCGTTGTATCGACGATTGATGTAACTCCTGAAAGTATTAATTCATCATTCCCAGGTCACTTTTGTGAGAATAGCTGAGTATTCGTTCCACCCACCCCCTTCCCAGCAACATTGGGATCAACATAGGCGATGGTATAGGGCAATGGCTCAACAAGCAAATTGGTTGAGGCATGGAACGCCCCCCTATCTGCGAAGACCAGTGACCCAAGGTTTCCTCCACATCATCGTCTGTATATGCAATACATCCCACAGAGCAAAAGAAAGATTTGGGTAATCAAATACATACAAACATGGATGAATTTTCTCTGCTGAGTTGGGGTTCAGTCGATTCTATTCTTCCTTCAGTGAAGGTCATCCTCTGCGAACACATCATGTGCTGCCTCCAGTTGGCGACCCTCCAGGACTGTCCGGTCCGTCATGCTCCATTTCCAGAGCGGGCATGTAGATGCCAGATCACCGATTCGAGTACCGCAACGGTTAATTAGAAGTTCCAATTGCTCGGGGCTGACGCCTAGCTTGTTGCTGATGCTCATTGACTGGGCAACCTCCCAGACGCACTCCCTCACATTATTGTCTTTCCATTGCATTGTGGAATGAACCTTCTCCGGCCAAAGCTCAATGGTTTCTGCGGCCCATTTGCTGCGTCCAACACTGGCGTTTTCCGCCGAGGGGCAGAAATGCTCAGTCAGCATCCGGATTGTGTTAGCATCTATGATGACTGATTTCGGTCAACAGCAGGCATCACATCGCAATTGAGGTTCTCAATCATGGCCAATGATTGAGTAGTGGATATCATATGCTGGTTACTCTAAGGAAGCATTGGGAATGTTCAATATATCGTGAAGGGTCATGCGATGCGGTAGCAGAGGTGAGTAGGGTGTGTTCAACGATCTGGACATGGCAAGCAAAGTGGGCAGGGAAGAAAAATATATGTGGGATACGAGGGGATATCTCGATCCCGTGACAGTATATTGGCTGCTATTCACATAGGATACAATCTCCCTAGCATTAGCCAAGCAGTCTGTTTCGTCGACTGAATACTTAAATTCATCACAATGGCAATTAACAGTGTGAACTGCAGTCATATCTCACTCGTTTGTCATTGCTCTGGTTGTACCCCGCTCTAACATCGCTGGTTCGATATCTAAGGAGAATGCACAGTTCAAGCAACGTACAAACCGAACAAAATGTGATAACCATAAATCATGTAATGGGCATAGGACTGTGGGGTATGGGTTCAAAACCATTGCCACGATGAGCAGAATTCCGATGCCATATGCATCTCGAGATCGAAGTGATACTGAAAATGAGTCACCAATTAAACCCTTTGCAAATGTGTGAAGGAGGATATGACAAATCCTATGTGAGTTGTAGGATACTTTGCTGGAAAAAGAAAATCGAAGTGTGGCTTTGTCGGAAGACCAGCCAGCTAGCAATTGTATGAGTCTCTTGAAAACCATCGAGACGCTTCTTAATGCGGTTGCGACATTTCATTTTGGGAACAATACATGGATATTCTTCAATCGAGTTTTTACTGCTTGCAGACATACTTCTAAATCGCCACCTACATCACTCACAGCCGTCGCAACCACATTGAAAAGATAGTTTACCCATCAACAGAACAACTGCCATAATATGGTTCAGGGAACTAGCATGTTAATATTCTACTTCCATTCAATCATAAACCGCATTGCGACCATTGTCTCTACACCTCCAATGATGATTCCAGCGAAATAGAACCCGACAGTGAAAATGCGTGCGTCGATCCGATGCAATCCCCAGTTTGGATACCTCTTCATGGTACTCCACACTTGGACATCCGTTTAGCCAGCAAGCCTACTAACAATGAGTATTTCAATATCTTCGACAATGAGATAGATGTATGGTCACCATTACTGTGTCAGGAGGAGGCGTGATTCGTGAAGTGGTGCATCAAGCACTACTTGAGCAGAGCCGCTATCCACAAGCTGTTAAGGAACCCTACAATGGCATCCGGCAGCATTTTCACTGCGTTTCTCCCTTCATTTGAACGATTGAACGAAATGTCCTGCGTGATGCGCATCAACTCATGACACTCGGACACACTGTGTTCGAATCGATTGGCCAATCCAATCAACTTCAGCAATGATGACAGCACATGTATCTTGTACCACAACCCTGTCGAATGCATTGAGTTCCTCATGAAAAAGCTTGCGTTCAGGGAACATATGTCATATGCGCCAGCAAAGGAATTTAATGATGCTGAGGAATGTATCTACTCAGAGGTGAAATCAAGCAACTGGTGGTGCAATGATGTGGTACATTAGTCAAAAATTTTCATCGCTATGGAAACTTTGACCGCTTGAATTGCTACAGAGGCCACTTGGTGCAATGATGGTCCGGTTATTCGGCGTTTCAGACCAGATACATCTTACAAACTATTCGGACAACAACAAGGAATGGCCAGTATATTCCAATCTTGGAAACATTGACTTGACGATTAGATCAAAGCCTTCAAATCTTGGAAGAATCCTTGTTGCCCTTCTGCCGGTTCCTTTGAAATATGACATTGAAGTTGATGGAAAAACATTGGCTGTGAAGGATAAACGAATCCATGATCAGGAGGATGTCAGGTATGTCTTCGAGTTGATATTTCATCCTCTGGATGTGCTTATCAACAATGGAAAGCTGATGCTCTCTGCGGATGGTCAGCTGCAGCAATGTTTAACTGCCATGTCTGAATGGATGGCTGCCTACATCGATGACAGTCACTTGTACTCGATCAAGCAGCAGCATTCGCTGGTGTGCGAAGCACTGAAATTGTCATTGGGAGAAGGTAATTCATTGTCAAGGCAATTGAGACAATATCAGTTATACTTCCAAAAGATGATACTTGCAAGTCAGGGAGAGGTGATGGATCGACAGGAAGCAAGACAATATCTCGAAGATTGAGCTATTAGAACCTCAGATAGTATCTTCTAGAATATAGCATGCATTATTGAAAATACAGAAGTATCTACATTTCTCTTTACTAATATTGTACTTTCTTAAGTATTCTCCTTACAATGATATGGTACCTTATGGATAAGAATAATGTGGTGTGTTAATAACTTTGAATGAATTTGTTATCTGTTATGTCGAGGATGTCTAGAAAGTTCCGGTTAGTGATTGTCTAGAATCTTTTCTTTGGTTCCATTGAATAAAGGATTTATCAGCGCTTATCGTGAATGAAGGTGCCTAGATGGTTCCGTTATATTCTTTACCGTTCTTGGGTATTATTGTACAGTTGCTGAGTGTTTCTCTTTATGTTTAAGTTATTGATCCGCGACCCTGGTCACGGATTATCACTCTATCATTATTGCATATATAGAAGTTGTCTCTCCGGTTGGAGAACAGATCTTTAGACTTACTCCGACATCCATTATGCAATACTATAATATCTCCTCTTGAATTCGGTTCTCAGTATATGCTTACCTTTCGATTACTTCTTGAAATCGGTATACTTGCAATACTTCTTCTACCCATACTTTGTCTGAGATTCTATTAAATCTCTTCGGACTTTCGCTGTGATAATCGAATAGGTTATGAACCCGGATGAGCGACCCTGATTCAAATTCTGAATATCCTCCAATTAGTCAGAATTTGTTTGACGTGGACTCTGTTCCTGTCGAATATCCAGAAGTTATCGAACCCTCAACAACACCACTTCCTACACTACCTCCTTTGCCTCATCCTACAACACCAGTTACAATGGTAGAAGGATCCTCCTCTGGAAAGTTACATATGTTCTCCTTTTCGGCACAAGTCGTCAAGAAAACACCAGTTAATGTTACACTCGATAGGATCGAGAGACTTACCAGCCAAGATCATTAGCGTATATGGAGTGCCTCAATGAACGTAGTTCTGAAGGGTATTAAGGCGTACGAAGTAGTGGTTGATGGTGTGTCTCCAGCAGACGATGGTGACCAGACAGACATGGATGTCTTCGAGCATCTAAACATACTGCATCAACCATATTCATACAGGTGGTCTCACAAGACATTTTGGAGAACATTGTCGAACTTGAGGACGCTCACCTGATGTGGATCTGGCTTCATACTGAATACTATAGAGACTCAGCTTTCGCCCGAGTCTCCCAGATGATGAATCTGGTCTCCCTTCCTACTCAATATTCTGGTACCGATTTACCAGCATTTATATCCAACTTTGAGTCGCAGCAGCTCCGCCTTATAACACTCTCCAAAGCCTTCTCCAATTCATACCAAAAGACCTTCGCTATTTTTCTTGCTCAAGATACTGCTAAAAGAGATTTTTTGTTGGGTTTTTTGGTTAAATACCATAAAAACTTGATTGATAATTTTACTATGAAAGATAGTTTGTCGTATGCTGACGTTGAGCAATGACTTATGGATATCGACACATCCAATATCAAAGGTAATTCTGCCCTTGTTGTTTCTAAACCTTCGGGTAATAAGAAGAAGGGGAAGAAACAAGCAAAATCCGGAAAATTCAACAACTCCTCCTCCTCCTTCATGTCATCAAAGACTTGCACCTGGTGCAAGGAACATAATCATTGAAAGTCTGAAGAACATACCTGGAATCAATGTTTTCATCAACAAAAGATGAATAAGGAAAAGGAGGAAATGGAAGAAAAGGATAAGGCTGAGGAAGCGAACATTACCACAGAAAATAAGGTAAGAAACAAATCCTTCTACATTGACATGGCCTGTACCTCACACATGATCCCTTTGGCAGAACGACTCCTAAACTACTCGAAGTGTCCCGGATTCATTGAATCCAGTTCACGAAAGAGCATGGAGATCGTGGGCAAGGGAGATGTGATTATGGACTGTGTTCTGAGAGATGGATTGGTTTCTTCTTTTTGTGTTCTTAATGTTTTGCATGTTCCTGATGTAGCACATCCTTTGATTTCATGGAGGAAGTTACGGGAAAAAGGATATACAGAGTTTGGAGAGGGGGATTATATTTCAATTAATAAGGGAATGAAAGTGGATTTTGAAGCTGTTTTTGACAGAAATTTGTTTAAAATTCCTGCGATATCACATTCGGCCCATATTACTTATAACTTCTGGCATCAGGCTCTCGGATATTTAGCACCATCAATGATGCATAAATCACTACAAATGTATTCCAACAGCAAAATACCAAAAAGTCCAATGAACTATGTCTGCTCCTAATGCATCACAAGCAAAATTACTCGGCTTCCTGCAACATGTACATCAAAGATGGATAGGAACAGCCTTGATCTCGTTCATTCCGATTTGAGTGGACCCTTTCCGGTTCCGTCATTTGGTAATTGTCTTTACTGCATTGCTTTTAATGATTGATGCTACTAGTGTTGTGTGGGTTCAATTTATGAAATAAAAATCCGAGACTACAAAAATAATCAAAGATTTTGTGGCAGAAATGGACCTTCAACACCACAAAACTCCAGAGGCATTTCGAACTGATAATGGAGGAGAATATGTTACGAAGGACTTGAAAGTGTTCTTTGAATTAAGGGGAATAATACATGAGTTTTCCCCTCCGCATTCCGCCGGGTCAGATGGAGTTGCAGAATGTCTCAATCGCACGATAGGTGAATCACTTAGAGCCATGCTTGAAAGTGCATCAACTTACTATAAGCAGTTATGGGCTGAGGCTGGGTTAACCTCAGTATATATGAAAAATTGACAACCTCATTTGGCAATAAAGGATCAAACTCAGTATGAGGCCTTCTATGTTACCAGGCCATCGATCCAGCACATTCAACCTCTCCGCAGAGAATGTTACACCCATGTACAGTATCAGAAACGAACGGATGGAAAGAAGTTATCTCCAAGGGCACTGAGGGCTATCTTTACGGGATAAAACAATATCCATCATCATTATAGAGTGTTCCTACCTGATACTCGGAAGACCATAGTATTGGCAGACATTTTCTTCCCCCCTCTGAGGACTGAAGGGGCTACGCCAATGATAAACCGAAGAATTGACCAAATTTGGACTCCTCTCCCAGACACCACCCCATTAACATCCGTTAAGTATACCTATACTAATCAAGGTAAAACATCGGATAGTATGTGTAGGGATTGAATGCATAAGGATCCTCAAGAAAGTAATGACTTGTCCGACAATGTTCATCCGACTATTGATCGATTGTTGTTAGCAGCCATTTAGGAAGCAAAAAGACCCGAATATTTAGGCGCTCCCTATTGGGTTTACACTGCCAATGGAATGGCCAATCCAGAAGCTTTACTCGAACCACATAACGAACATGAATTGCTCAAAGTATTCGACTGAGTTGATGATTTCGACGAATCTATTCGAACGGTTGTTCCTGCAGACCACTTCCTAGACGATGAACATCACAATTCCAACCAACTATTTCGACGTCCATTGGGAAGTTCTCCTCCTCCTCCTTCTCGATTAATAACACCACAAGCAATTCCATTTGTTCAAGTTGTCACTCGTGCTGGAAGAGTTGTTAATCCACCTGAACACTTTTGCATTGAGAGTTATGCTGCTGAAGCTAGTATGCGTGATGCACCTCCTCGACCGCCTTCCCCAAAACCTCAACGTCTGGAAGGACTGGATTGAACTCAGTGGGCAAATTGAAGTGTATTACCAGTTGATGGACCATAGTCCTACTGACAGGCCAGAGTGTCACCACAATGGTCAGATTGGAAGAAGGCTATGGATGAAGAACTTATGTCACTTAAGGAAAATGATGTTTGGGATGTTATCCCGAAACCAGCAGGAAGAAAGATTGTGGCCAGCAGATGGGAAAGTAAGCAAAAGGAAATGCTCAAGGAGAAGTCGAACAATATAAAGCACGGTTAGGTGCCAAAGGATTCTCACAAATCGTGGGTGAGGATTACGATGAAATATTCACCCCCGGTTCGTTATGATTGTCTTAGTATTTTACTGGCATTATCCGCATGCAAAGGATGGCGACCTCGACAACTGGACGTTAAAACTGCATTTGTATATGTAATTTTGCAGGAAGAAGTACATATGCATCTACCTGAAGGCAGCCGGTTAGATGGGATGGTGACAGAGTGAAAGTGGTGTGTTTATGGGTTGAATCAATCTCTGAGGGAATGGTACTACTGGTTGGTAGAATACCTAGGACCTTTCGGATTTGCTATCACTGCTTGGGATCCCCGCGTTCTCGATCACGAAACAGGAGATATCTTTTTGGCAATATATGGGGACGATAGTACACTGTTTGGAGTGACTGGAGAGCTAAACGAGCAAACCATTAACGTATTGAAGACTTAGTTTAAAGTCAACGATATGGGTGAGCTCAATTGGCTTCTAGGAATTCAAATAACCTTTACCAACGATGGAATCAATCTTTCCCACACGAAATCCATTGTTAAGATTCTGAGCCGTTTCTCGATGCACGATTGCAATCCTGTCTCGACGCATATCAACTCAAACAAACAGTTGAAGGGTCTTGAAGACGGTGACCAGCGTACCGATGCAACGGCATATCAACAAATGATCGGATCTTTGATGTATTTAGTTACTGGAACAAGACCTGATCTAGCGTATACAATCACTCACCTCTCTCAATTCAACTCATCTCCCTCCACAAAGCACCTTATGGCAGCAAAAGGAGTACTTAGATATCTCCAAGGAACGAAGGATAGACACCTTTTTTATCCCTCGAATAATCAACTCAATATGACTGCATATACGAATGCATCCTACAGCAATTGTCTCGATACACGACGAAGTTTTCAGGATATATTTTTCAAGTTGGAAACGCTACCATCTCCTGGAGATGTCAAAAACAGCAGTCGGTTGCTACTTTTACCTGTGAAGCTGAGTATATGGCACATGCTATGATGACAAAACATCATCTTTGGCTGAAACGTGGAATCCAAGAGTTGTTGAAAATAGATATACCAAATGCTCTCTTTTGCGACAGTAATGCTGCTAGAGGTGTGGTATATAATCCAAAATTTAACGACCAATCAAAACATATTGTTGTAGCATGTCACTGTATTTGAGAACAAATCGATCAAGGAAATGTGTCTGTTAGGTATGTAGCATTGGAAGAAGATTTGGCAGATATATGTACAAAGGGAATACCGAGATATGTTAATGACCACATATGATCAGAGATATTTGGATCAAAGTGTGAAGGGGTATTGAAAATACGGAAGTATCTACATTTCTCTTTACTAATATTGTACTTTCTTAGGTATTCTCCTTACGATAAGCTGGTACTTTATGGATAAGAATAATGTGGTGTGTTAATAACTTTTAATACTTTTGTTATCTTTTGTGTCTAGGATGTCTAGAAAGTTCCGGTTAGAACTTGTCTAGAATCTTCTCTGTGGTTCCGTTGGATAAAGAATTTATCAGCCCTTATCTCAAATGAACGTGCCTAGATGGTTCTGTCATATTCTTTACAGTTCTTGGGTACTATTGTACAGTTGCTGAGTTTGTCTCTTCCTGTTCAAGTTATTGATCCGTGACCGTGGTCACGGACGATCACTCTATTATTATTGTATATATAGAAGTTAGTTCTCCAGTTAGAGAACAGTTCTCTAGACTTACTCAGACATCAAATACAGAATACTATAATAAATCCTCTCAGATAATCTTCTCAGTATATGCTTCCCTTTCGAATACCTTGTGACATCATTCTACTTGCAATACGCCTTCTTTGCATACTTCTTCTACGATTCCAATAAATCACTTCGGACTTTCGCTGTTATGATCGAATATGCATCTCCACGATGACAATTATAGTACCCGAGATTCCGCATACAGTCTATCCCGGCGTGGTTAAGCATCTGATGGACTGGGCAACGTCATTCTGCAAAAAACATTGCAGGATTGACAAATTACACCTGCTCTGGGCAATGGTGTTTCCATATCCTGGCTTGCTTGATTCATCATGCCATATAACCAGGTGATGTAATGGAGTGGTAAGGAGATGGAAGCACTCCGCTGCATGATTGTTCCAGTTTTTGTGGCGACTCTTTCGAACCCTTTGGTGAGCCCAATGATTCCCTGCAGAGAAGCCCTGTTGTGCGTCAAAAACTTTGAATAATTTCACCTTATGGCACAGTACTGGTACCATACTGAAGCCATGATCGAGTACATGGTGAAGTATCTGGAGGAGTTTCATCATCAGAAGGATGTTTTTGTTCAATTCCACAACACCAAATCAACAATGAAGAACTTGGAAGCCTCGGAAAAGCGGCTTACTTTGGACAAAAAGTAGTAATGACAGAGTGAGCAGACTTGGAACAATCTTTCAATGGCTGCAAACCATTGTCGCATTGATGATGATAAAATGCAGATCAAGTCAGATGTTGCACAACATCTTGCTGACAAATTAGATATCAACTTGTTGAAGATGAATCTCCTGAACCACCTCTGTGACCATATCCACCAGCTTGGCAACGATTTAATGCAAGCCTTGAACAAAACGGAACAGATATGATGGATCGTGACGCAGCGTAGCAACAATCGAATCGTCATAACGCCACCTTCCAGATTTTGGCCTTACACCCCGAAAGGAGGTGTTTCAGTATCGGGAGCTGAATGGATATGTTGCAAAATAATGTCACGACATTTACATTCCTCTAATCAAGGACTGTCTTGATCAAACGATGAAAAGCCCATCACCAGAAATCAAGTCCCTTGATAACTTGGCCATGCGGCGTGCAATGCCAGAAGGGGAGCTACAGAATCACATTGCTTGGTGATTCAGAAAATTTGTCAACATCACAGACTACATCGATCACAATTATATCTCAGTCATCTCAATCATGCAAGGTACATACAGTAAATGTCATTGGTGATTCTGGCAATGTCTTTTCAATGCGAACAGCATGCAGTTCATAAAGTTGATTACACCAGATCCACCAGGTGGGGAATGCAGAAGCCACCACGAAATGATTCAGTTCATCTGTGGATGGGGACGAGTACAGATAGCCACTGAAAGTGGACTACTTGATGCATTCCTGCATGTTTGAAGTGTTGTTTCGTTGTTGAGAATGCCTAATCAATTGTTACAGGGCTTCCTGCAGTGGTTCACCCATTTGAAACAGGGCTGGTACGTCAGACTGCTGGTTTGGTGATTGTGAGGGAGAGACATCAACCACTGATGCATCCGATGAATGATGAAAGCTACTGTTATAAGACTCATTTGGAGTTGGAACCACTATTATCGACCTTCTAAGCACTGTCCAAGGGGCAGTACACCTGCTTCTGCTGACACCGTGGCCAGATAGTGTGCAGTGGTACTTGAGCAACACCATCGGCTTGAATGCTTTCAATTTGTTTTGCATGTAGAATATTTGATTTGATGCTTGAAGTAATCAATGCAGTCATATATAGCAATCTGCTAAGTGTTGACTGTAGGTGTCTTAATTTTGTTACGGGAGTTGTGGAAGCTTGCTTATAATCGATGTCTCACGTGATTAAATAGTTAAGAATATATTTTTGAAACCAATGAACCAGTTGAAAACATCGTCAATATGATTACAATCTGGAAGACCAACTTGAAGCAATTGCGGTAAATTAACCCAAACAATGAAAGATGTTATTGAAACATTCGGACGACGCGATCCCATCATTGAGCCCTTTGACAGCTGGTAGAAGAATCTAGCGATGAGGGTTGGAGTAGTTGTTACAAATGGTGGGAAGAATCGGTGCATGCATTCCATTTTCAGAAATCAATTTCGCATTTTACTGATATACTCACTGCATGGATGGCAATTCTCAAAAGAGGACTAAGATCTTAATCTGGTTAGTGCAGCCTTGGCTGGATTCAGGCCAAATGTATGTTTGGGCAACCAAAACACATATCCATCAACAAAAACTAAATTTCCTTCATTAAACGTATTTAGTTTAATGAACCCACAAACTAAAAAAAATCAAAATGGAGATTTCCCTGAAATATGGCATTGCTCCGACCTTCGAGAGGGTTTTTTTGGTTGTCGCAATGCTGCTTTCAACCGTTGCAATGTGTGTACCCACTTTTGCAATTGTTACAATGAGCACTTGACGAACTGTTCACACTTCCTTCGCAATACAACAGATTATGTCACAGCATACTCCTACATCGGCCAATGTAATTTGTTCAAGCGACGATGATAGTCGTCACTCGATACATTGAATGAAGTGTGTAGTTCTTGTTTTTGATGACACTGATGGCATAATTTGACCAATGATAGTTGCCGTGCAGAAGTGGTTCACGATGTGTATTATTTTGATTCAAGGTTGTTCGTTACGTACCAGTTGTTCAACCATTGCGGGACGGTTATGCATCATAGTGATTATGATTTCACACGTTTGAGTTCAGACTTTAGTAAACCATCAGTTCTATTACATTTACTACTATTATGATATATCAACGAAACCGAGAATAAAATAGCACACAATGGAAATCCCAAATCCAATCACTGATGCCATTCCTGACTTCCAAGCAACATTGCGCCCTCTACAATGGTGCTTCCATCTACTACTCCCGGATTCTCAATGCTGCTCATGTTGGTGATGTTGCGGCTGTTGGTGTTGCTGTTGCTCCAAGGGACGGGCCGGCTGCTCCTTGCGATGACAGACCTGCCCTTACGCTGCACAGCTGAGAATCACATGCAAACTTCAGTAGCTGCAACAAAGGTACTGAGACGATTAAATAAATTGTCGGGCTGCTCTATCAGCTGCTCCGGGAGGTAATCAAGGAAGTGCTCATCAAAGCTGCCCTAATCATGGTGAGGTTGTGCCATTGCTGGGTTCACACCAGTTGAGTGGATCCTTTAACGAACCATCCTGCGGATATTGTTTACATACCTGGGTTGATCCCCTGGTGGGGATGAATGAAAATCCGCTTCGAGACGACGAAAGACATCTGTGCATGCATTGGTAAGCGCATCATCAGTGATTCTTGTATCACACCTACTTTGTGCTCCTCCTCCTGGACCAATCTCTGTCGGAACCATGAACTCACCTGTGGGCCTTGCCAACAGGCAATGGTGGATGGTGTTCATGGTGAGAGCAATCAATGCCAGGTTGATTCCATCAATGAATCCTAGATCTTTCATTTCCATTTGTTGCATGCCATAAAAGTTTGTCCGGTGACTAAGATCCCCAATCCCAGTCACTGCAAATCGAAACTTGCATTCCTCGATTGATTGTCAAGACAACGATTCAACATGACAGTAACTTTGAACAAACGTCAGGAACGTTTGTGGGGCATGTAAACCTGACCTTGGCCAGTTGCCAGGCAACGATGTGCCAGATCTCTGTAGGCGACTTTGTTCGAAATCTTTAAATACAGTTTGTTGAAGTCTGGCATCAGTTTGTCATTGCTGCATGGGAGCAAGCAATTTTTGGGACAGACTGATGCACAATGGCAGCGATGAAAACAATCATTGTCATGATTCCTTTACCACCGACATGTAGGCACATGAAGGGTCTGAGATTCTCTGGGCTGGATCAATCCTGGCAATTTCCTCATACCACCAAGTATGAATCTGGGTGGTCTTCACCGCATTTGTAGCAAAGGGATTCACAAACATTGTGCAATCAATAGCTATAGGCTTCAAACATGCCATGACTATCGTCTGAACCCCTGAAATAGCTGTTGGGGTGTTGTATTCTGCCCAAACGATGAGGCCTGTGATGGTGTCGACAAAGGGCTCATATTGCCACAGATTTCCACCTCTCTATGCATCCAATTGCTCACCGGCTTTGTTTGAATACTTCCTGTAGTAAATATATTCATTAGCGGGTGTATTGAAACATTTGAATGCTGAATTGAATATCTTCTTTGATACCAGCGGGGCTGGTTCGCGTTCATCTTCCTCATCCCAGACCATACAGATCTCCCAACACTCAGGATGGAGGGGTTGGGCCGATGTACAACTGAATTTAGTTGCCACAACACATTGCCCGAGTGTTGAGGTGAAGGAATCTTTCGATGGGCGCTTGCCCATTGCTCTCCTCGAGAGTCTCCCATGAGGCTTGTCTTCAGATTCTGAAATGGCATCTCTACAATCATTGTAATTATCTTGGATTGTGCTGAGTTCGTCATCAAGATCCTCATTGTGCATCGATAGTTTGCATACGCTGGTGTTAGAAGGAACAGGTAGAGGAGGAGAAGTGCGCCATGTTTGTGTCATGATTTAAACAGGCGGCAAGTGATAAGTACAAAAAAATTACAGGAGTGACTCAAGGAAATGTGAATGAATGTATGGTGAATGAGTTAAAGCATTGTGTAGAGAAAAGAAAGCATTGATAAGATCAAAAGCATTGTTGTAATGCGTCATTTTATCCTGTCAACAATTCAAGGATCTTGGTTTGTCACACCACCCGTTCTTCCAACTCCTTAAATGGACGGGAACTCGGAACTAAGCATTGCAGGTGACAAGCATGCCGCAGCGTTGTTGATTGGCTTCCTGTGACAAAGACCATGATCACAATGAGCTAAAAAGCATTCGCGTTTCACTAATCATTAGTGCTATCTTGTGCTGTTTGAAGATACCAAACTACCAATTTCATGATCGCCATACACCGAGTTCTATCGCAACCATAATGTCTTCTCCAAAGACATATGTCGCAACGATTAATCCCTGTATCATGAACTCACAACACAGCCCTTCATTCATGAATCTGACTGACGTAATAATACAATAAACAAAACACCAAAGAGAGACACAAACCTCACCAAAGAATTACAAATTATCACCCATTCGTTCACCTTCCAAAGTGCCAGAAAAATAACCACCCACATCGCACATCCTTGAACAACCATCCAGCCAGTGCATTCCATTGTCACAATGACGAATGTGCAGCTGGGCAGCTGCTTGTACGCTGCCTATTGGCCATAGAGCTCTCCGGGGGAAGATTAACAATGTGATTCTGCTCGCGTAGCCAAGCCACATCCTCATCAGCAACATCATGTTGCTCATAATCAGCGAAGAGACCATGAGCGCAGTTTCGGATGACTTCAAGGTATTGCTGCTGTCCTATAATCATTCCCCAATGCTTCCCTTCAAACTTTTCAAGGGTTGTTTATGTGGTCGGGAAACATGTTGGGTTTGGGTGCCAAGTCTCGGCATCATCATCCGATTCCTCCCCGATATCATAGATCCGATACTCAGCTGAAGGTGGGAAGATGTCATCCAGAGAATGGTAGCTGCCGCCGCCACACATAGGCATCTGGGCACCAGATGTGCCATCAGCGTGTTGGCCATGATATACAAGGCAGAAATGCATTAGGCTGTATAATTTCATCGCCGCGTTTGGCAATCCGGCAGCAGCCTTTGTATCAAACAGTCGGGTGATATTATGACTGTGCCGACCACCGTGTTCATTAGGCTCATCTAGGCAGCCCACTAGCTGTCAGATTTTCCGGATGAAGTCTGGAACTCTGGCGATTGCAGCATACATGCCTCACAAAATGGTCCTAATGACAATTGATGTAACTATCGGAAGTATGTCATCATCATCCCCTGGCCTCTGCCATGAGAATAGCTGAGTATTGGTTTCGCCCACCCTCTTGCCAGCAATGTTGGGATCCACATAGGCAATGGCAAATAGAAATGGATCGACATGGATATCAGTCAAGGTGTCGCAACATGGCTGTACCAGTGAAGAGCTGTGTCCCGATGTTTCTTCCACATCTTCTGCTCTATCTACACAGCTTCTGGAAGAGCAAGAGAAGCATTTGGGCGATTACATACATACGAACGTGTACAAACCTCCTCCTCTTGGTTGGGGTTATGTTGATACTATTGTCCCTTCAGTGAAGGCCAAACTCCGCCCACTAGTCCAGTGCTGCCTTGAGTTTCTGACCATGGAGGTTAGTGTCATCTGGGGTGGACTGTTTTGGAAGCGGCTTGTTAGACGTCAGAACCCTGATTTGAGAAACCCAATGATCATTTAGGACATCACATTACTCGGGGCCAGCGCCTTGGTTGTTGCTGATCCCCATCAACTGTGCAATCTCACAGACGTGGTCTCTCACTGTATTAACGTTCCGTTGTGTCGTGACGCCACCCTTCTCCAACCAAATCCCCACGCTGTCTGTTGCTCATTGGCTGACTACAATGCCGGCATTCTCGGCCCAGATGCGGACTCATACAGTCTGCATCTGGATTGCATTTGTATCTGCAATTTCAGATTGGGGCAACCAGAAGTACTGTTACCAACAGTTCCGGACGGTCGCTTCAGATCCAGGTCTGGGTCCTACCCGAACCATGGCCAAAATGGCGATGCAGGTTGTCAATATGCCCGAACCGTCAAGTCAGGTATGGTAAGATGTAAATCTCAAACTCTGAGTGTATTGGGTGGGTTTTCAGCGGGTTGCCGAGCAGATCTATCTGTAGATTCACATAACACTCTTGGTTTTGCAGTTTAATAATAGTATGTTACCAAAATTGCATATTCAGCGGCCAACAATCTCTTTTTGCATCTTTTACATTTTGCCATATCGATTAGTTTGGAATCTGGGTTTTTCTCTTAATATGTTGAATTTTTCCCTAGAAAGGCGGTGAATGGTTCCGTTATGAGCCCATATGTCCGGGCAATGTCTTGACTACCCGATACACAAGACCACAAATTATTGATGTAACTTTCACACTCATGGTAATGATAGGATTACATATACGGCATGCACTGTTCTGGTTGACAAGGCCCATATTCCATCAGATGTGAATCATTGCCACAAAGCGACACTTAGATCAGCCAAGATGCATGACCAAAAATCATTGACGCTCCATTGACGCTCATGTTCAGGATGGGGCAGGGAGCATGTCGCTATTGTTTTGCCCCTCAAGGCGGCCAATACATCATTTATGGATGTTTGTGACCAATCGCCAGTTAGATTACCCAAGATGCAAGACAAAACATTGTTGACACTCCATTGACACACATTTTCAGGATTGTTTAGGAGGCGTGTCGGTATTGTTTTTGCCTCTAAAGGTGGCCACTACCTCATTTATGGATTTTTGCAGCCAATCTCTAGTGATATTACCAACATGCAACACCAAAAATAGTCAACACTCCAATGATGCTCATTTTCAGGATCAGGCAGGGAGTGTGTCGCTATTAATTCTCCCTCAGGAGGAAGCCAATGATTCAAGTATAGATGATTGCAACCAATCGTCACGTATGTTACCCAAAATGGACAGACAACAATAGTTGACACTCGGTTGACTCTTAATTATAGAATGGGGCAGTGACCATGTCGCTGTGTCTTTTGCCTATAAAGGCTGCCAATATGTCAGTAATCCATAGCAGCGACCAAATCAGTTTTCAATTGCTGTCCTTTCAAGACCAATAATCGTTGACCCTGCATTGACCAACATATTAATCTATGATCCATTCGATATCTGTTGCAATCGGTAATTGCATTATTCATCGTTTGTACTTATTAGTTACCTTTCTGCCGAATTGACACTCAGCCCTTGGGACACGCTGAGCCTATTAATATTCTTGACCTGGTCGCTCTCATGCATTTGAAATTTCTACATCATTCGAAATGATTCATTTCGCCCGCTACTCTTCTGTTTATCAACCAATATTCACATGCCGCTGCGCAATGTTCTCCCACAATGAATCTCTAAATGAAATTGTCGGTCAAACAACATAAAGAACCTGGTAAAAATACATTGACACATTCTGTCCGATGTTGTTTTGTTCCCCATCTTCCTCCTAATTTCCATCGTATTGACCATCATCAACACCATTGCAGCCTGCCTCTTTGACTTCCGTGTTGGCCGAATCAAACAGGGAAAGAATGTTGCGGCGCTTGCATCTTGCTGTGCTGGGCTGTGTGGATCCCCGATGACATTGTCTCGCTCAATATCAGATTGATTGTCCGCTGTGCAATCATTTCGCTGTCATTCAGATTATCCAAGTCACCATTCCAGGTTAGCCAAGTTTTGGTGTCCGAGATGCTTTTGGGTGCGCTCTCCTCATTACATGCCACTGGATGATGGTTGGTACTTCGGTTGTGGCGGACTTTTGATACTTGAGGTCTTCCTCCAGGAAGGCCCTTTGCAGATACAGCTGGAGGCAAAGGTGATTTTTCCTACAATTTAAGTGCAGCTGCGCCATTATGTTCAAAGAGTGAGAGGGATGCTTTCACAATCACTTCCGTATCCAAGATTTCTCCCACCTCTCCCATTTGCTCTTCTTCAGTGTGAGATTCCTTCTGTGTAGCACATACGTTTTGGCTGCCCTGCCACATCTCCAACAAGTGGTGGACAATGGCCATTTGGTGAAAAATTCTTTCCTCTGACTATCTCTTCATTTCCGAGTCGTTTTCTGTGGTCTGAGTATCCAATACTGTCCAAAAACCCAACCTGCTACTTCTTGGCGGTCCAAACCCGGCCCCGTACCTGTCAACCCGCGGGTTTCGCTGGGTTTGGCTGGACCCTTTGGGTCCAATCTCCAGTTTTGCATTTTGGGTTGGTCTATCTATGGCCGCATTCAGATATCCTACTGTTAATCGTAGAAGATTATCAATGGTACGTCGTCGTTCGTTTTGGATGTAATGACAGCCTTTCTGCTCAAAATATGTGGACAAATGCTCCCTGGCCCATCCTGGAAATCAGAGTCAATGGAGCGTCAAGAGTTACGGTCTTGCATCCTGGGTAATCCGAGCGGTCATTGGTTGCAGACAGTCATAACTCAGGGATTGGCCTCCTTTATAAACAAAAGCAGAAGTGACAGGCTCCCTGCCTCGTCTTGAAAATAAGCGTCAAATGAGCGTCAACGATTTAAGGTCTCTCAGCTTAGGTAATCTAAGTGCTGCATGATTGCAAACCTCTATTAAGGAGGAATTGGCAGCCTCTCTAGGCAGATAGGCGAGCGACATTCCCACGACAGCCTCCCAGACAGTCACAGATAATTTCATTCACAATGATTGAATGAGGAGTTCAAGACGGTTATAACCTAGAAAAACTGTCAGCACATCATATATACACAATAATTGATGCATCGCGCTTTGATTACCCATGATGAAAGGCCAACAATCGTAGACGCTCCGTTGACGCCCATTGTCATGATGGGGCCGGGAACGTGGCTCTATCTCTTTTCCCAACGAAGGCAGCCAATACTTTGATTATGCATAGTAACGACCAAATCGCGCCTGAATTACCTGACTTACAAGACCAAGAATTGTTGACGCTCCGTTGACGCTCATACTGAGAATGGGGCAGGGAGCGTGTGGCTCTCTCGTTTGCCTATAAATCCAGCCAATACCACATATATGAATGGCCGCAACCGATGGCCACACAGATTAACAATGATGCAAGACTAAAAATTGCTGAGGCTCCGTTGACGCTCATATTCAGCATGGGGCAGGGAGCGTGGGGCAGGGAGCATGTGGCTCTCTCCTTTACCTAGAAGGCCAGCCAATGCCACATTTATGAATGGCCGCAACCGATCGCCACCCAGATTATGCGGGATGCAAGACCAAAAATCGATGACGCTCTGTTGACGCTCACATTCAGAATGGGGCAGGGAGAGTGAGGCTCTCTCTTGTGCCTAAAACGCAAGCCAATAGCTCATTTGTGAATGGCCTCAACCGATCGCCACACAGATTACCAATGATGCAAGCCCAAAAATTCTAGACGCTCAGTTGACACTCATTTTGCCATGGGCATATCCACAATATGTTATCATTTAATTTGGCCTAATATGTCATTAGTGGTGTTTTGGCAGCCTTTGTACCATCTTCATGTACTTTCTCCTTCATTGATACATTGTTCTTTGATAATACATATATATATATCATTTGAAATATACTTTAAAGTGTCTGCTAATTGTAGATAATAATACACTCAAAAATCCCGTTCCATTTGAGCAATGCTCATCTTCACTGTTAGGTTTGCCCAATAGGCTGCTGTCATCTGCCAAATAGATGTCAGCTGCATTACCACGCAGCAGATAGTGTACTAACCAGTGGATGTTCCTTCATCAGTCAGCTAATCTGGATTAAAATCTTTATCATGCTTGCGATCTTTGACATATGCATCAAGATTGAAAAATTGAGCCCTGGGAAGAAGAGTATGTATATACACATATCCGGGTAGCACACCTTCGATTTCGGATAAGTGCGCTGCCTCATTGTTACCAGGTGGTACACTTTCGATCTCGGACAAGTGCGCTGCCTCCTTGTTACAGTGTGGAACAGGTGATGTTTTTGGTGGATTTGGCGTTGGTTGTGGTATCGGCTATCTGAGTTGCACTGGTGGAGGTGCACCCATGCCTCTGGGTCTCCAGCGTGTCTGGGGATTCTGTGCTGTGCCATTGTGGCAAGGAAGGCAGCCGTCCATCTAATTTTCCCGAAACATGGCCAGGTGTCTAACCATCGCAGCCTTCACATTTCCAAGACCAGGAAATTCAACTCCCCACTCCTTCTCTTCTCGGACTTCTGCCCGAGGTTTTTTGATTAGGAATTGGGTTTCCTCTATTCTGGTGTGCGATAACGTTCCTTTGGCATTTTTGGCCATATTCAAGGCCACGCACATGTCAGACTGTTCTAGCTGTACCTGACCTCCTTGCCTTGCCATAGTTGCAGACATGTTGAAAACCTACAACAAGTTAGTTGCTGCATCTACATATTGGATTGGGCTATTACCTCAACCATATACGCTTCCGTAGCATCCCCTATGGTGGTCAAAGGATATTTGGTCCACTCTCGGGGATTCTTATCACTAAATTTGTCCACGCAAATCCCACACCTGACAACATCATTATGTGCGATTTCGCGGACTTAGCGGACAAATGCGTTGGTCGACCATGGAGGTTTCACATTACAGGCGGCTATAAATTGGTCACACAGCTCTCTACGTATTCCAGCTGAATGTTGTATCATTTGTTGACGGTTGAGTACCTCGACACGAGTACATTCACATCTGATCAAGTGCTGCTTCTGATTCTTGAGGCATCTGATCTTACGGACAATCTTCAACTGTGCGTCCAGGTTCATATTTTTGGTGGCTGCAGTTGCAGAGTCGCGGTGAACAAAGTGGTGTCTAGGTTGGAGTTGGATCTCAGTGGGTGGCCAATTGGATGAAGCACCCGTCGTTCTGCTCGATTCTTTTCCACTCTCATCTTGCTGAGTTGTTCATGGAGGCATGAGTTGCTGCTGTGGAAGTCAAGAGATGATGATGACGAAACGAAGTGGGAAGTCTGGAGGAAGAAGATAACGAAAAGACGTGGGAAGTCCTGAGGAACATATAGTTAGCTTCAAGTCAAAATGGCATGCGTAACAGCCAACTTGCTCGGTTCTACACAAGATTAATCATGTTGCGCATAGCTTCCCGTTGCAGGTGTTGCCAACCATCCTGCAATTTGCACCAAGTCGGACTGATGGTGTGTTCTTGTGTACCGGGATTGATCACAGTGAACGACTGCTGAGATCTCGTCTGTGTCTGATAACAACCTTACATTCTTCGATGGAAAGGACTTCTGCTGATGTTTGTCTCAACAAATCCCTGGGATCTTACATGAAACAGACATTAAACATCATGCCATGATGTATGGTTAGCATTGCTATTCCCAATGTAGTGACTGTCAAAACGCAGATTTTGCATTGTTCAAGTCGATTCAGCGTACCAACCTTGACATACAAGACGCAGCCTGCCTCAATGTGGTCCATATCTTGCAACATCCAACATCTCGTCCATCAACAAAGTCAACACAAAATACAATGGTTAATGCTCCAAAAAAAACCTGTCACCACTACCGGCTGGCAAATATGGCAAATCGACAAACCGCTCCACACGACGACATCATCAAGCGAATAAAGTCAAGAGTGCCTTGGAAGTAGAACGGGTCCGAGCCCATGGAGCATTGCGCAGTTTGCAATCAACCAAGAAGCCTGCAACAGGGAACCGACGAGAAACTCACATCTTAAGCAATGAAGAGAAGGAGAAATGAATTGAGGATTAGGTGGAAAGAGAGACCGCTGTGGCAAGAAAGCGAGTTGATCACGCAGAGACAGCAATTCAACGGGTGCAAGATGATATGAGAAATGCTGATATGGTGGGATTGACAACCGCCAAGCCTGAAATAACAGTTGAGGAGATGTTGAACGCCATCAGGGATAGTCTGAGCGAATTTCCAAGTTCCGACGATGAGGAGGATGGGGAAGACTAGCATGATGATGAAGATGATCCTGTGGGGGGCAAGCTGAGGAAAGATGCCGAATCCGGCTGGGTGATGGGCACAATCTCTTAAATGGTACAATATTGCATGGAGCATTTTTGGCATAAGCAGATGAAGCTTGATGAATTGATGCAACCGGGATGGGGAGACGTGGCTGACTACTGCTGTGAGAGGAATAAGGAGTACTGGACAACCAAATGAAAAGTTCCGGCTGTCATTCGACCTCAAATGGCAGATAATGCAGTGTCTTCAGCGCCGACTACATTTGGTGAGTGTATGGAGACTCTTGATTGCGTCCGCGGAGAATTGCAAATGCCGCAAGTGACTTCTCGACCAGGCAGTGGTCAATTGAGGCTAGGTTCGGGGAAACCGCAGCGACCCCGATGCATTCCGTCCTTCCTGCCCGCCCCAATGCCCGATTTGTCTCCGACTCAGCAATCAAAGCCTGTCCAACCTATAAGGTCCAACCCATGCATATCGCGTCCCAAGCTAATTATCATCTAGAAATCGGATTCCGACAAAGACATTGTGACGGCTGCTGCATCGCCGGAGGAATGAATTGGCAACTTGGCATTTCTGACAATGTATCAATTTGAAATGTAATACTTGTATCCATTTTGCTATGTGTCTGCATTTACTTGATTTCAGTGACCAAATGGTGAGATATGATTATTTGTCTATGCATGTGCAAGGGTCGGATAGGCCATGCCAATGTTTTAGACTTCAAATCTCATTGACTGACGACCAATAAACGTGATATCGTCCTGCCCATTACTGGTAAGTCAGACAGTTACAACAAAATTAGAGACGAAACTCACTGACAAAATATGAGTCAATGATGGCATACAAGTGATTAATGCAAAGGTCAAAGTGCAATGCGAAGCGGAATGAATGACAACTGTCATGCTGCATACGATCATGCATCTAACTGCATAAGTCTCTGCACAGACCTGGTGCACATGGTCAAGATGTTGAAAATTGCTTATGGCAGGTCAAGGCAATAGCGGAGAATGACCTGGATAAGAACAGGTGAGGAAGTCAGGCGAACTATATAGGAAATTAGTGTACGGATTTATATGCAGATAATTGCCAGCTGAATGCGCTGGAATGTGAAATGCCAATGTCATTCATCACTCAGATGACGTGTCCAGTGGTGGATCAGAAATTGAGAGACTTGGAAGCATTTGGATGCAAATGTTTATACATGGAAACAATTTATTGGCTGCCAATGACCACTATATACCTTTTTACATACAATTGTTGATCATCCACTGACTGTTAGTATGTCATTGAGTTGAGCATCAATGGAGCATCAACGAGTTTTGGTCTTACATTTTCGGCAAATAAACGGCTGCATACTCACATCCTGCCAAACTGATTGTGTTGGTGGTTTTTATAGGTAACAAGGATTGTCACAGGCTAGTTGATCCATCCTGGAAATGAGGGTTAACGATGCGTCAATGATTCTAGGTCTTGTGAGTCTGAGGATCGAAGACAAGACATGGTCGCTGTGACATATAATCAAAGTATCGGCCGCCTTTCAGGCTGAAGATGCTAGCGTTGACATTGCGACTATCTCTTGAAAATGAGCATCAATGGAGCGTCAACAATTTGTGTTCTTACCTCTAGGATAATGAAACAGGTGTGCGACAACATTAAGCTATGATCGAAGTGTTTGCCGCCATTATGGGTAAAAATGGCGGCGACGATATCGCTACCACCTCCTCAAAATGAGTGTCAACGGAGTGTCAACCATTTCTGGTGTTGCATCACGGACACTCCAAGCACTGGGCATCGGCATCTACCCATAATCAATGTATTGGCTGCCTTCATGGGCAAAAATGCTAGTGACTACATCGCTACCACCTCCAAAAAATAAGCGTCAATGGAGTGTCAACGGAGGGTCAATAATTTTTCGTCTTGCATCTTAGACAATCAAATGGCCGCGGAATGGCCTCAACCCATAATTAACTCATCAGCTGCTTCCAAGGGCAAAAATGCTAAGGACCATAGCGCTACCAGCCCCAAAAAATGAGCTTCAACGGAGCGTCAACAATTTTTGGTCTTGCATCATGTGCACTCAACACCCTATGCATCGCCATTGACCCATAATCAATGCATCGGCTGCCTATATGGGCCAAAATGCTTGTGAAAATATCGCTACCCCCATCTAAAATGAGTGTCAACAATTTTTGGTCTTGCATCTTGGACAATCTAAGGGCCATGGAACGGCGTTGACCCATAATCAACTCATCGGCTGCCATTATGGGCAAAAATCCCGGTGACAATATTGCTACTACCTCCTGAAAATGAGCGTCAATGGAGCGTCAACAATTTTTGATCTTGCATCATGGACACTCAACGCACTGTGCATTGCCGTTGGCCCATAATCAATGCAGTGGTGGCCTCCATGGGCGGAAATGCCACTGATGATATTGCTACCACCTGGTAAAAATGAGCATCAACAGAGTGTCATTGATTTTTGGTCATGCATCTTGGATAACCCAAGGGCTATGGAACGACGTTATTCCATAATCAACTCATCAGCTGCCTTTACAGGCAGTGATGCTAGCGACGATATCGCGTCCACCTCGTACAATTGAGCGCCCACGGAGTGTCAACAATTCCTGTAAGGGATCAGTAAGCTACACAATGACGAACTGCATCGCATTGTTTCTGAATTGTGTCTTACGTGGTCAGTCTTTTCAATATGTCCTTGTATACCACTTCACCAATCGGCATGCAATCTCTCACAGATCTGATTGTTTTGCTTCTAGCTGTAGAGTCGATATTTAAGATCCCGCAGTCTGCTTGACTGTATTGGTACTTACCGCAGTCTTTTGCGTTGGATTACCCAACATTCTAATTTCTACCGCCATGTCAGATTCAAAATCATTGAACACCTTATTGCTCCAGCTTATGATCACTTCCAAAAATGAACATGTCTTTATTCCTGATTTAAGTAAGTTTACTTTGCGAATCATCTTCGATGATCAGTGGGCTTCAATGAATGTAGTCCGGAAGGGTCTATTGCTTGGAAAGATTCGGGTCATGTGCCTATGTGGCGATTCTATTTACACGGTGGAATTAAGGAGTCTGGCAGCCCCAGCATCATATGTATTGTTTGTCATCAAGTTTTTCGCCATTCATCCGAACATGGAACCAGCTGAATGGGGAAACACTTGCTGGCAAAAGCACACATCGCACAGTTAAACATATTAACAGAGTCGGAGGTTACTGAATTGACTAGTTCGACGGTTGAAGAAACAGCTTTGACCATACTGCAGAGGCAAGGAAGTCGAGGAATCACAATACTAAGTGCGAAGAGGTAGATCATATTTCACATCCAGGTTGATGCATATTGACCGAAATGACAGACAAAATGTTCCACACTGGCAGCTAAGGACTTTCAAACTTCCAAATTCCACCAAGTCACATGGAATCGCTACCCCATGTTAGGATTTGTTTCGGCTCATATTCCATGGAACGCAATATCATATCTAGAGCTACCACAGTCATATAAGGCATTACATGATGACCTAGTGCTGCCGTCCGCTATGGCCATTAGCAAAATTTGCTGGAGGGAATATGCACTCAGCGTGGGTGCAATTAAGAAGTAACTGCCATCACGAAATATAGTTAGGTTAGCTTTGGACGGATAGACATCACCGAACAAACTAGCCATAACGTTGGTCATTGCATACAATATGGATCCAAATTGGGGATTGTGTGAAGTTCAACTCGCATTCAATGAGGTTGATTGCCAGTTGAACACCCGTTTTGAAAGCTAACTAAGGATGGTATGTCAATGGCGGACATACTGGAGCTAGGCTAGCCTTATATTTGAAGGACGTGGTTGATTGTTTTGAGCTTACTGATGGCCGTTTGCTTGGTATTCCAACGGATAATGCTTCCTCAAATTAATTGATGGCTGGCGAGCTGCAATCAACACTCGACGCCTCTGTAATCCAGTGGCCTGCATTGAGGAACCACATACCAAGCGTGGCGCACATATCTAGCTGGCTTTTGGTGGATTCATGTGCAGTCTCAGAGTGAAAGGCCGCTCCAAGTCTTGGGAAGCCCATGAGCGCGATCAGCGATTTGGAGAGTACAAAAGCATAGAGTTTGGGAAGAGTCAAAGACTTCAAAAAGAGGGCAATGCTAGAATCAATACGGTGTCGGCCATGAAATCAGGTTTAGTGAAGATAATTGAGACAGTATTTATTTCATGATATTTGCAAAGTCCTGAAATTGACCTTCATATAGCACAGAATGCTTGCTGTATTGATTACGCTGACACCTGGTCTTTGAAACGAGTGCATTGACTGTCAAGAAGCCAATGTTCACATCTCGGTACGACCGATTATGAATATAAAGACACATTGGAACTCAACACTGGGATCACTTGAGCGCGCCTACTGATTACGCGAATTCACACCAGAGTGGCTCCAAAATCCAAAATACACTGATTACCAGCCACTTTTCACAACTCAAGATGAATGAACCATTGTGAGATATGTCATTGAAGTATTGAGGCCATTTCGATATTGGACCCTGTGGATTTTGAAGAGGCATACAGTCACATTGCATTGCATTATCACAGTGTAGAATGACACATTCAATCACATGGACCGCGTGATACGAGCTTTGGCTAGGAAGACGATTCCATGGAAGGAAGAGTTGTCCTTCGCTTTGAAGTTAGCTCGACAGAAGTTGTCCAAACCCTATGCTGAAGTAACTCCAACGACAGGCATGCTGCTCGGTTCCGCACATATCCTCGATTGTTTTCCGACGTTGCCATCATTTAGAAAGTGTGTCAAGGGAATGGATATTGATCCTGAGGACGAGACATCCTATACTATCCAATACAAAGAGGGCTTTCTGAAGTATGTGGAGAATGAATACTGTGCGAAACATCAACGTGTGCCAGTCAATAAGCATGAAAGCTTTCTGAGCAGCAATCTCATACACTCTGCAACAGCTTCAGGATCCTGTCAATCATCGTTTCATCTATATCATTTCTCCAGCAATGATGAAGAATACTTGATGCCTAACAATGTGGCTGGGATGACACCCGGACGAAGCAATCACGCAGCACGCATATTAACCGCCGCCAGGCTCTATTTCAATTCGCCGCCTGAAGCACCAAACAACTGGGGGCAAATTGATCCAAATCTCAATGATTACCACTCCAACCCAATGGAGATTAGCAGTACATTTTGGTTGCCGGACATAACTGACTGGTGGCGTCAACAGGAGGAAACGCACTCAAAGTATGACGATCGTTCCAATGTGGCATGCAACATATTCCATATCATACCATGCGGTGTCGGAGTAGACGCCAGTTGTTCCCTAGGCCGAGATGTTATTGGCTGGAGGGAGTCAAAAACCACACGCAAGACCCTTTGCAAAAAAGTCGTTATAAGGCAGTTTGTTCAAGCCTATAAGGGGATTTTGGCTGGCACCGACCCAGAATTGGATACAACAAACGCAACAAACAACTCGGAAATGAAGACATAGGCGGAAGGCAGGAAACTGCACACAATTGCCACGGTTCAAGACTTTTTGGACATGTGGGAGGGCAGCCAAAACCTATGTGCTACCAAGAAGGAATTTTGCACTCAGAAGAAGCAGATGACTGCGTTGCGATAAATTTCGGACACGCAAGAGATCGTCAAAGCATCGTGGTCACTCTTTCAACATGCTGGTGGGGCTGTATTTAAATTGTCAGAAGGATCTCCTTTGCCACCACCTTTGTCTGCAGAGAACCTCCCGGGAGGACGAACTGAAATATTAAATTTCCGCCTCATCTGAAGAATCAACCATCATCCAGTCAAATGTGATGAAGGTAGCGCATCCGCAAGCATTTCGGACTCTGAATATTGGCATAACCGGAATGGGGACTTAGATAATCCAAATGACAGCGAAGACAATCGCGTGGCAGACGTTGAATCCGATATAGAGCAAGACAATAGCATTGATGATCTGGACTGCCCAGAGCAGCAGGATGTGAGCGCTGTGCCAAATGTTCCCGGATTGATTTGGCCGACACGGAAGTCAAAGAGACAGGCTCAAAATGTATTGGTGATGGTCAATGCAGGCAAAATGAGGAGGAATAACGGAGTGAAGAAAAAGTAGTACAACATGCAGCGATGTTTCACCAGCTTCATTGTGTATCTTGACTGAGAGTTTCAGTTAGAGATATATCATGGGCAAATTGTGAGCATTAGTTTGCAAATGTCGGTTGATAAACAGATGTATAGCAGGCGCAATGAAACTTGTAGCAAGATACATAAATTTTAGTTGTGTGAGAGCGAACAGTGCAAGAATGTTACTGCGCTCGGCGTTTCCACAGGGCCAAGTCTCAATCTATCAGAACGACTAGCTATAAGTTGAAATCATGATGAAAACTATTAATGATGGCAGCAGATGTTGAATGGACAATACATCAAAATGAGCATCAACGGAGCGTCAACGATTTCTGGTTTTGAAAGTACGGTAATTACACAGTGATTTGGTCGCTGTTATGCATAACTGATGCATTGGCAGCTCTTCTAGGCAAGAGAGACAGCAACATGTTGACCGCCCCATTCTGAGATTCAGCGTGAATGGAGCATAGACGATTTTTAGCTTTGCATCTTGCCTATTTTATATTCCGATTGGTTGTGGACATCCATTTATCAGATATTGCCTTCCTTCAATGGGAAAAGCTACAGCAACATGGTCCCTGACTTATCGTGAAAATGAGCGTCAAAGGAGCGTCAACAATTTTTTTGCTTCACATCTTGCGGAATTCATGTTCTGATTGGTTTCAGATATCCACTCATCAAAAATTAACAGCCTTTACTGGCAAAAACAACAGCGACATGCTGCCTGTCGCAACCTGAAAATGAGCGTCATTCGAGCGTCAACAGCTTCAGTTGTTGCATAGTTTGTGATGTAGGCATCGCGCGAATCTTCGCATTCCTAACGGAATCATTGACCGCCCTGAGACGCAAAAATACCATTTCTCACAGGTAAAACACCTATTCCAAATTGGGCGATAATGCATGCTGCACAGCATGCAAAAACGTATCATTGGGTATTGAAAATGTGATTTTGATACAATACTATTAACCCACTCCAAATACAAGAGCCGTATATGAATATATGGATGGATCCGCTGGGCGACCCGCTGAAAACCCAACCAATTCAGACTGGTTTGGAATTCACCATCAAACCGGACCCGAGTTGACAGTTTGGGTTTATTGACAACCCGAACCGTCAATTTGGCAACCGTTTGGTTTGGACCCGGACCCGGACCTGAAGTGACAGTCTGGAACTGTTATCAACACTACCAGTTGGTGATATCCGCAATCCAAAATGTACTTCTAATCTCCATTGAGTCAGAGTGGTAATCACTCCGAATTGGATGAACTTGCCCTCAGTGTTTAGGTGATGCAGGTGGTGAATTCAAATAGAGGCTGGCGGTGGTCAATATGTGTGCTGCATGATCGCTGCGTCCGGGAGTCATTGTAGCCACATTCTAATACATTACGTATTCTTCATCGTAGCTGGACAAATCATATGGATCAAAGGAAGATTGACTGGCTCCTGAAGTCGTTGCAGAGAGGAAGAGACTGTTGCTCAGTTGGCATTCGGGTGTAATGACTGGCACACATCTGTGTTTGGCACAGCATTTGTTCACCACATACACCAGAGATGCCTGTTGGTATTGGGTATCATACGAAGTCTTGTGGTCAAGATTAATATTCATTCCATCGTCACACTGCTTAAATGATCGCAACTTACAGGAAGGATCCAGAAGATGTGTTAAAATCAGAAGCATAGCCGTCATAGGTGTTGTGTTTGCATAATATTTGATCAACTTCTGTTGCACTAACCTCACGGTGATGTGCAAGTCTTCCTTCCATGGAGTCAACTTTTTAGCTACAGCTCGCTTCACGCCATTCAGATGATCGAACCTGTCATTGTAGACGATGGTAATGTGATGCAATTTCGCCTTTGGTCCCTTCAACATGCCCAGGGTCCGGCATTGGAATGGTCCTATAACTTCTATGACATATTTGACAATGGTCCATTCATCCTGTGTTGTGATTAGTGGCCAGTATTCACAGAATTCTGGATTCTGGAGCCACTCGCAGGTGAATTCTCGTAATTGGCAGGCTCCCTCAAGCCAATGTAGTTTCAGATTCGAACTAGCTGTCTCATCCATACTAGGTGGTACCCCGATGCAGACTTTAGTGTTTTGACAGTCAATGAACTCGTTTCGACAACCAGGTGTCAGCGTAATCAATACAGCAAGTATTCTCTGCAATATGAAGGTTAGTTTCAGGACTGTTAAAATATCATGAAATACATACATACTCAATTATCTTTGCTAAACGTGGTCTCATGGCCGACACCATCTCAAGTCTAGCATTGCTGTCGATTCGAAGTCTTTGACTCTTCCCAATGTCTATGCGTTCATTCTCTCAGAATTGCTGGTTGCGCTGATGGGCTCCCCAAGACTTGGTGTGGCCTTACACACTGAGCCTGCTCATGAATGCACCTAAAGCCAGTTGTATGACGTGCGCCAGCCTTGGTATGTAGATCCTCAACGCAGCCCACTCCATTCCGGAGACCTCAAGCGTTGATTGCACCTCATCAGTCATCAAGTTATTGAAGGAAGCATTGTCAGTCATAATTCCAAGCAAACGGCCATCGGTATGCTCAAAACAATCGAGATCATTCTTCAAATGAATAGCTAGCCTTGTTCCAATCTGATGGCGCTTGCCCTATCATACTAAAATAACTTTTGAAATATGTGATGAATTGGTGATCAACCTCATAGAAAGCGAGTTGTACTTTATGCGATGCTCACTTTTGATCCATATCGTAAGCAATGACTGGTATTATGGCTAATTAGGTCATTGATGTCCACCCATTCAATGCTAAACTGACTGTACTTCGTGATGGAAATGGCGTCAGAATTACATCCACTGTCTATGAGTATTCCCTTCGGGAAATGTTGCTACGGGTGTTAGTGGATGGCAGCACTAGGTCACTTCTGAATGCTGTATAAGAGCCTCATAGCACAAGATTTGTTATAGCATTCTAAGGAACATGATCTGAAACAACTCCTGAAATGGGGTAGCGATTGCACGTGTCTTGGTGAATTTCGGATGTTTCACAGTCCTTCGCTGCCAGTTTGGAGAATTTTGTGCGTTAACTCAGTTAGTATGGATTGAACCTGAATGTCCAATATGAATTTGGTTTGGGATCTTACTATTGTAATTCTTCGACATCCTTGCCTCCTCAGGATGGCCAAAGCTGTATCATTGACCATTGAACTATTGAATTCAGTAACTTCCCACTCTGTTAATTCGGTTCACATTGTGATGTGAGCCTTGGCCACCAAGTGTGTCCCCATCGAGCTGGTCCCGTATTCTGATAGATGGTGAAAACTTGATGACAAATGACAGATATGATGCCAGGGCTTCCGTTCTCCTCAATTCTGCCGTGCAAATAAAATCGCCACGAAGGAGCATGTCTTGAATTATTCCAACCAATGGGATGTTTTGAGCCCGCATTTATTAAAGCCCACCAGTCATCAGTGATGATTTGCAAAGTAAGGTCGCTCAACTCACGAATAAAGACACGTGCATTTCTGGAAGAGGTCATAACCTCTAGCAATGAGGGATTTACAGATTACCAATCCAATATCGTGGTAGGTTTTTCATAGCTGGGTAATGCGACTCAAGAGACTGCCAGAAGTTCCATTAGAGCAAAGTACAGTGCCGGTTCTGAAATATTGACTCTAGAGCTACAAGCAAAAAAAGTCTTATCTGTGAGACACTGCATGCATATTTGTAAAGTTGTATACAAGGACATATTGAAAAGGCTGACTGCATAAACCTCAATTTAGGAACAATACAATGGAGTTCATTGTAGTGTAGCTTGCTGAGCCCCAACAAACATTGTGGATGCTCGGCGGGTGCTCAATTGTAGGAGGCAGACGCCATATTGTCACTCACATTTTTGCCCGGAAAGGCACCCGATAGGTCGATTATGGGTCAACACCGTTCCATATCCCTGTGATTATCCAACTTGCAAGACCAAAAATCTTTGACGCTCCATTGACACTCATTATTAGGAGGTGGTGGCAATATTGTCACTAGCATTTTTGCCCATAGAGGTGGCCAATACATTGATTATGGGTTAAAGCCGAAACGCAGCACTTTGAGTATCCATGATGCAAGATCAGGAATCATTGACACTCTGTTGCCCGCACAGTATTCGGAGGGGGTAACGATATTGTCCGTAGCATTATTGCCCCTGAAGGCAGCCTATATTATGATCATCGGTTGACGCAGTTGGATTGCCTGTTGATTATGCAGGATGCAACACCCACAATCGTTGTTGCTCCATTGACGCTCATTTTTCCCAAGTGGTAGCGATATCTTCAATACCATTGTTACCCATATAGGCGGCCAACACTTTGATTATAGCTTAATGTCATTGCACAGCAGTTTGAATATACAAGATGCAAGAACAGAAATTGTTAACACTCTGTTGACGCACATTTGTTGGACATAGTTGCGATGGCATAGCTAACATTTTTGGCCTTCAAGGCAGCCAATGCTGTGATTATGTGTCAGAGCGACCAAGTCTTTTTTCGATTATTAGACTCACAAGCCTAAAAATTGTTCACATAACGTTAACGCTCATTTCCAGAATGGGGCACTGAGTGTGTCACGTTCAATTACGCCTATGAACACAGCTAACACAATCACTGTGGAAGGAAGTGACTATGTAGCCCTTTGTTTGCCAAAAATGAATGATCTAAAATTGTTGATACTCCGTTGATGCTCAACCTTATGACGTACTGACAGTCACCGGATCCTCAACAATTGTATGTCAAAATGCATACAGTCGTCATTGGTGGCCAATGAATTGTTTCTATGTATACACATCTGCCTCCAAAAGCTCCCAAGCCACTATATTACTTATCCACCAGTAGAGATGTTATCTGAGCGATAAATGACATCGGCCTATCACAATACAGTGGTTTCGGGTGGAAATTAACCGCGTCTAGATCCATACACTAATTTTTGTTGTATGTACCGTTCTTCCTCACCTTTCCTCATACAGCTGATGCTCCGCTATAAGCATGACCTACTGTAAGAAATGTTCAAAATCTCGACGATGTTCACCAGGCCTGTGCAGAGATTTATGCAGTTGGATGCATGAACAAATGCAGCATGATGGTGGTCATTCATCCTGGTTCGCATCGTGTTTTGACTGCTCCATCTCATACTCATATGACATCACTGACTTAAATTTTGTTAGTTAGTTTTGTCTGCAAGTTAGTTTTACTTTTCTGACTGAACTGTGTCCGGCAGGATGATATGAAGTTCATTGGTTGTCAGTCAATGCATTTCGGAGTCTAGAAGATTGGCATGGTCCAACCCACTGTTGCACATGCAGAGACGAATTATCAAGTGTTGCAATTGGGTCACTGAACTCAAGTAACAGCTGACACGTAACAAAATAGGTACACCTATTGCTTTTCCAAAAGATACATCATCAAAGATATGATTTGCCCAAGTAACTCCTCTGGTTACACCGGAACCATCACCATGTCTTGGTCCAAATCCAATTTCTATATGGTAATTAGCTTGGGAAGCTATACACAAAGATGAATGCTTACTGGTTCAACAGGCTTTGATTTCATAATGATTGACAAAACAGGGGATGCCTCAGACGAGAGGGATGGAATGTGTTTGTGTGTCTGCGGTTACTGGGAACCTAGCCTCATATGACAACTCCCTGGTCGAGACGTAACCTGCAGCATTTGAGATTTTCTGGCGACACTCTCAGGTGTCTCCATAGGCTCACCAAATGTTGTTGCTGCAGATGACGCTGCATCATCATCCATTTGCAGTTGACAGACAGCCGGAACTTTCGGTTCAGTCATCTGGTACCTCTTATCTCTCTCATGGAAGCAGTCAGCCGCGTCTCCCCAGCCTGGTCACCTCAATTGGTTAAACTTCATCTGCTTCTGCCGAAAACAATCCATCCGACACTGTATCATGCTGGAGATTGTGCCCATCACCCACCCAGATTCGTCATGTTCGCTCAGCTTGCCCCACTCGGCATTTTCTTCAACATCAACCTCATCTTGTCCATCCACCCCAGCATTAGTACTTGCCAGATCGCTCAGATCGTCTTCAATGGGGTTTCATATCTCCTCAAATGTTGTTTCATGCTTTGTGGTTGTCAATCCTGCCTTTTCAGCATTTCTCATATCTTCCTGCTGCTGCTTAAGTGCTGTCTCTGCATCTTCAACCCACTTTCTTGCCACAGCGGTCACTCTATCCACATAATCCTCGACCCATTCCTCCTTCTGTTCATTGCTTGAAAGATGCATTTCTCGTCATGTCCCCGCCACAATCTTCTTTTTCCATCACAAGCTGCGCAATGCCCCAAGGGCTCAGACCGATTCCCCTTCCAAGCAGCTCATGCCTTCATTCACCTGATGATGTCGTCATGTGGAGCACTCTGATGATGTGCCGTATATGCCTGCTAGTAGTGGTGAAAGGTTCTTGTTCTCAGCATTAACCATTGAATTTTGTATTGACTTTGTTGATTGGCGAGATGTAGGATGTTGCAAGATATGGACCACATGGAGGGAAGCTGCATCGTTTATGTTGAGGTTGGTACCCTTAATGGACTTGAACAAAGCAAAATCTGCGTTTTGACGATAACTACATTGGGAATAGCAATGCTAACCGTACCTCATTACATGATGTTTAGCATCTGTTAGAGGGAAGACCCGGGGAATTACTCGAGACCAATATCACCAGATGTACTTTCAGTCAGCAAATGGGCTCGGTATATCTCGCAAACACTGCATGTCAGCCGTCGTTCACTTTGAGTTATCCTGGTAAACAAACAAACAACATCAAATGGCCTTGGTGCAAATCGCAGGACGGTTGGAAACCTTATCAACCGGCAGTGTTACCCAGCAGGATTCATTTGGTGTTGGGAGTGCACGTTGGCTGTCACGTGTTCCATTTTGAATTGAAGCCAACTATATATTCCTCACGACTTCCCACTTCTTTCCATTATCATCTTCCTCAGGACTTCCCACTCCTCTTCGTCATTGTCGTCTCTCCATTTCCACAGCAGCAAATCATGGCTCAACACACACCCCTGGAAGGTGCGAGCGAATCGGAATAGAGCAGAACAACTGTCGCCTCATCCAATACGTCACCTGCTGAGACCCACCTACCATGCAGTCACCACTTAGTCCACCATGACACTGCAAATGCATCCGCCAAAAAAAAAGACCCTGGATTCACTGTTAAATATGGTCTGCAAAACGGGAAACACCAAGAATAAGAAGCAGCATGCGACAGGATGTCAGTATATCTGTATTGAGGTAGACGGCCATCAACTAACGCTATATCATACAGCTGGTGTATGTAGAACGCTGCATGACCAATCAATAGCTGACTGTAATGGGAAACCTCTATGGTCAACCAAGGCATGTGTCCTTGCCATCTGCGACATTGAACATCATGATGGTGACAGCTCTGCAATTTCCGCAGACTAATTTGGTGATAAGCATCCCTGGGTGTGGATGAAACAGGCTTTAACCACCTTGGAGGATGCTACGGAAGTGTATATGGTAGAGGTAATAGCTTACTCTGATATGGAGATGCCGCAACTAAGATCTTGTAGGTGTCATCATGTCTGCAACTATGGTGTGGCAAGGAGGTCGGTTACAGCTAGATCAGTCTGACATCCGCCGTGCCTTGTATATGGCCAAAATGGCCGAAGGTGGGTTTTCGTGCTCCATGATAGAGGGAACCCAATACCTGATCAAGCAACCAGGGGCCAAAGGCTGATGAGAGAAGAAGCAGGCCGTTGAGTTTCCTTGGCATAATGATGTGAAGCCTGCAATGGAAAGACACCCCGCTGTGTTTGGGGAAAATCAATCAGATGGCTGCCTTCGTTGCCAACGTGGCACAGTGCAGAATCCCCAGACACGCTGGAGGTGCAAAGGCACAGGTGCACCTCCACCAGAGCGACTGACACATCTGACACCAGAACCAATGCCACATCAGCATGGAAAGGCACCTGTGCTACCTTGTGACAATGAGGGAGCTCACACATCCAAGATTGAAGGTGTGCTACCCAGATATGTGTATGTACATAGTTGTCCTCCCAACCCTCAATTTTGCAATCTAGATGCATATGCAAAGTATCGCAAGCACGATCAAGATTTTGGTCCGGATTTGCTGACTGATAAAGGACCATAGTACACTATCAGCTGTGGGATAAGGCAGCTGACTTCCATTTTGCAGACGACAGCGGCCTATTGAGCGAATATTACAGTGAAGAAGAGCATGGATGGAATGGAACAGGATGGTTGAGAGTATTATTGTCAACAATTAGCAGACACTTCAAAGTATATTTTGAAAGGATATATTTATATGTATGGTTAAAAAACAATATAGTGATGAAGGAGAAATTACATGAAAACGGTACAAAGGCTGCCAGATCACAACTGATAATATACAATCCCAAATTCGGTGATAACATATTGTGGATACACCCATGCCAATCTGAGCGTCCACAGAGTGTCAACAATGTCTGATCTTGCATCATTCATAATTTGCATGGCTATTGGTTGCAGCCATTCATACGTGTGGCATTGGCTCGCTTTATGGGCAAAACAGAGAGCCACACACCCCCTGCCCCATTTTGACAATGAGTGTCAACAGAGGGTCAAAGAATTTGGGACTTCTAAGTCAGGTAATTCAAAAGTAATTCGGTTGTTACTATACATAATCAAAGTATTGGCTGCCATCTGAGGAAAACAAGATAGCGACACACTCCCTGCCACATCCTGAAAATGAGTGTCAACAGAGCGTCAACAATGTTTGGCATTGCATCATGGGTGATCAAAGAGCAATCCGTTGGTCATTGTCTCTATACAATGTTTTGACTGTCTTTCTAGGCTCCAACGCTCATGAACTCTTAGTTTTGGAATTAAAAATGAAATAAGTTGTGATTGTCTAGGAGGCTGTCGGAGGAATGTTGCTTACTTGGCTGCCTAGCCAGGCTGCCAACTCCTCTCGAATTGAGGTGTGCGAACACGCGCCACTTAGCTTATCCAAGATGCGAGACCTTTAATCGTTGATGCTCAGTTGATGCTCATTTTCGAGACGGGGCAGAGCGCGTGTCGCTTCCTCTTTTGCGTATACAGGTGGCCAAATCTCCATTTATGACTATGTGCAACCAATCTCCACACAAATTACCCAAGATGCAAGACCAAGAATCGTTGACGCTCCCTTGACGCTGATTTCCAGGATGGGGCAGGGAGCGTGTCTTTCCATATTGTGATTATAAAGGTGGCTGGTACATCCAAACTGAAAAATGACCTACCATCGTTAATATTTTGCATTTAACAATAAGATTGCTGAATGTGACCATAAACAGCACAACCTGAAATGCTGAACCAGAGATTGGAACCGACGAGTCTAGCCAAACACAGTGATACCCGAGGATTGGCAGGTACGGATCCATGTTTGCACCGCCAAGAAGCAGAACTATGGGTTTATGGACGGGTCTGGAACTGAACCGAATTGTTTTTCCAGTCTATCCCTTGACAGCTGCCGGGTTACCTGGAAACATTGCTAACACTATTGAGGAGATCAGCATGTATACTTGCAGAGTCTGGACGAAACTAATATTGATGTTCTACACACTCTTGGTATTCATCCAATCCGACCCCAGTTCTTGCAATACCCTCTTTGCAATGTCTATCAGCTTTGGCTGCCTGCTGAATTGCATTAGCAGCTCATGGGTTTAGTTAAAGACTTAATACACTGGCTGCTGGAATTTCTGTAAACTAGAACTGTGAAGAATCGTTTTGACAGTCGATTCACATTGGTATCATGATATCCTGTTCTCCAGTGCGTCCCAAAACCATTCAATTCATAGAAAACCAGGTGCTGGTAGTGATAGGTGATTCAGCGCAAGATCTGAATACTGGTGGTAAATTTCGCTGCAATTCTTGAATGCTCCAATGATGTCAGAGCAACTGCAGCAGATTCAGCCTCTGATGAAATGGTAATGGGAGCAGTGCAGGCATTATGTAAATATTCTCTACTTGTTAGCTAACAAAATCTCTCTGACCTATCTCTCACAGCACCAGACGAGGCACAGAAAGTATTATATAACAAGAATGGTGCACTTCGCGAACAGCAAATGTTGAAGTCTACACAGGCCACAGTGGATGAGCTGTTGGCAACGAAATTGTATCAGTTACAAGAACTAAACATTCATGAAATCCGTTCTGCAATGTCAGTTCAGGTGTAATCGACTGTAAACATTACGATCATATGAAAAAGGCAATTTCAGGTATGCCAGAATACAGCCTCACAAGCAGCAACTATATAGTCAAATGCTGATCAGTAGATGGTAAAAGCTCAATTGGTGTGTGATATCCAGCAGATGACCCAGGTTGAATGGAATCTTTTCGATATATGATTACAACATTACAAGCAACAACTAATGCCGAAACTCAGGACAAAGGCAACCAGTCCCAGTAGCACATTCCCCAACTAACTTGATCAAATGCAAACTGCTCCAGAAGAAGTGGTTGACTGGGAGGCAACCATGCCTGCCAAACAAGTGTTTGTAATTGCAGGTACATCTATCTGATACTGAGAGTGAATCCACCACCTGTATTATCGCTGATATGGACTGCTTTGTGAATCTGTTGAAGACAGTGATATATGATATCACTTCAAATGAGCAGATGTGGTTCAAAACGGAATTATCCATCCACTTGATTACATTTTAAGCTTAGTGGCAGGCAATTGGTGTTCAAGATCTCTGGAAAACCATCCAACAGTGTGTGATATATTTTGGATATCCAAATATGCATCTTGTGAACAACATATCAGAGTCAATTCAGTGAATGGGTTCTGCCGTCAATTTCACCACCCATATTTCATCATGGCTATCTATTGGTAATGTAAAAGAGCTGTATCAATCTACCATCAATGTCAATTAGATTGGACAGATGCTCAAGTACAATGACTGGTGTACCAGTCTTGGATATATGGAGAAGATTCCGTTATCTTGGCCTTCAATGTTGGTATGATATTTACTCTGCAAATATTTTCAACATACCATCTGCTACCAATAAATAGTAAACCACTTGCAGAGCCCATCTTTTACACGTGCAGCATTGTCAGGAAGAGCCATTTTTCTGCCCCATGCCACACCAGGTACATCATATGAGATAAACTCATATCCATGGAGTGTTTAGAAGTATTAAACTGACCTCACACAAAGATGCATTAGAACAGTAGGGAATTTCCAACACTGGGCAGCTCTTCCATGCACAAATTCAAGAGGACAGGGACACAAAGTTAGTGGACTGGTGCTCTGATATGATCAGAATGTATTCAAAGCCAGTATATTTACTAAACTCCAGATTGGGCTGTTGTACTACTGTCAACCATTTGACTACTCTACATCTGTTGAGCATCTGGGACTTGAGTGCAAGGTAGAATATCGCAATCCCAACGAAGGGATCATGCCTGAATCCCATAACATCTGGGTCCAATATACGGAATGTGACCTTGATAACACCTTCCAAGGCCAAGTTCATTCTGTTCCTGTATTATACTTTAGCTTGACTCCACCAAATCACATTGTCCAATTTCGGGAGCATGTGCCCGCCAGAAAAATGACATCGACCTCTTCTGAGAGGTGCAACATGACTGAACAATGGATATTACATCCTCAAGCTCAAGAATATGCATTGGTGATTCAAACCCAGTACAAAGATTCACATAATTGAGCTAATTGTGTTGACAGATTCATCCGGGAAATTGAAAAAACTGATATAACACATATTGTACCTGTTGGATCAATTGTTGCACCGGCACCTTTGGTGTGAGGGAATGCTGCATCAGACAAAATCAATAGTGTATGGCTTGTATATAATCATGTGAATTCAGGTTCCTACTGAACTTTATATTATGTTACAATGGCTGAATCATGGTGTGCAGGAGGAAGATAGTTAATTTAATTGGACCATTTGGCATAAACATTATAATAATCACTCACAGAGAGTTTGGCTCCACATTTGAGGTGCACCAGTATAGTCTTGGAGATGTGGCCAATACTCCCAATTGCTCTAAAATTTGCATATCCTAATAGATTGATTTTGTGGTATTTTGAAGACAACTATACAGTTTTCCAGGGATTCATGTTTTCGGTTCCACAACTTCCATAGCATTGAGGAGTACCGGTGAAGGAGTCCCAAAGCATCTGAGAGTACATTACTTTGCATTCGGCTGATCTGGGACCATCTGGGAGCATCTGGAAGGATCAGTGTGGCCGCTCAGAGTTGCTGTGTTGTTTTGTTATGACTTCCAAACTGTTTTCCATTTTGCTGATGTTCAATAGTATATATATATATAGATAGACTTGGACAGATAATACAAGTCATATTATAATGCCACAAATCTTCTGTTGATTGTAACAAAGGTGAATATGATAGACGAAATGTCTTATGGTTATAGAACCCCAAGAACCACTGCTGTTGAAATTCCATAACAAATTTTTCGCCTCACTCAGAGCTGCACCGAGGAATCACTGCTCTTGAAGTCTACTGCAGACCTGCTTAGAGATTTCAGCTGCACCCAAGTTGGACCATCCTATGGGTCAAGACTCTTAGCATCTTGAAAACACCTCCATAACTACAGGTGCTTTCAGACACACCTGAAATATGCTCTTTCAGCTTTGCAGAAAACATTGCATAGCTCCAGGGTGACCTTTGAGCATCTGGAATTATATTGGAGCACTTGGAAGGTGAACCAGTCTGACTTGAAGACTTGCATTTATCTTCTAGACAGTTTGACATTTACCTGAAGTGGGGGATTATGGAAAGCTCGCCACATGCTGCACTTGAAGTTGTATATTCAAGATACATTATATTGGCGATTGCTTATTTGCTGATGTGTTTTAACTTCAATGTCAATAGTACCATATAATATAGTTGTAATTACTTTATCACAGGAAGCTATAATATCTAGAATTGGACTAACTATAACCATCCTGGTCTCACTCGCTCTACACTCCAAATCATTACCATAGGTGGACAGCTCAGGTCATGTTGAGGTGCAGCTCTCTGGGACACTTGCATAGTACTTAGTTCTAGTGAGATGTCTGCTCATTCATGTATAACATTCACTTCCATATGTACAGAGAGGCTATTTGCCCACAGTGGTAGCAACACTCAACTTCTGACAGCCTTACAAGCATCTGAAACAGTCGAAACACAACTCACTGTAGCTGCTTTCATGTTGTATCTTCCAGCCAGTGGACTGCCCATGGGACAGAGACATCACACGAGTCCTCCAACATCATGGCCCATTCTGCTACACATGACATGCATGACATGCATGATGCACCCAATGTGCAAGATGTCAGTTTTACCAACAAAGTCAACCATGCCAAGTTAATCAGGTTTAGCAAAAGGTTCAAGACCTCATCCACTGCAGGTTTCAAACCTACAGAACTACGCAAAACCAAATATGCCACAGAACAAATAAAGGTCTTCCATCATGGCCCCTGGCTGTTGTCCAACAAAACAATCGACTGGATCGGGGCTATGGAGAATGTCCGAATGCAGATTGTAGATACTATCTTGTCCGAGAGGCTTGAACAAGGCGAGAAATCCGCCATTGTTTGTACCCTGACGGAGCGGTTGGCCACAAAAGTCAAAGACTTGGGGCCTACTGAGCCTGTCCAAGATGTCCCGAGCCGGGAGTTAGTGGCCGCTCCCCAAGCAATTGAGGTGTTGGAGTCAGAGCTCCAGATCAAGAAACAATGTTGCGCCAAGTTGGAGTGCTGGCTCAACAAGTGCAAGTCAGAGCCAGAGACAGCAGAGTTGACAGACATCATACAGCTCCAGCTGGAGAATGTGATGCTGCTGCACCAAGTCAATAATCTCTTGCTGGTGAAAAGCAACCTTGAATGCAAGGGGGGAGCATTTGAACTTGTCTTTGAATGATGGACAACTGACCTAGTGCATCACACTCAGGCGCATGGCGCCTCCGAACCGACCTCAGACCTATCAGGGTTTCACGGCTTATCTGAACCTACCCCTGCCCTGTCTGGAAGCCGTGGCTTCTCTTTCCACTCATCTGACCTTCTAACATATGAGGGCAAATGAACCCTGGACAATGTCACCTCTTTTCTGGTTGCTTTGGAACACCACTTCAACAATGCAGCCCAAGCCATTGAATGGGTCGGCACAACAGATTGGGTTGAGCAGGCAGTGCTATAGCTAGAAGGTAATACAGCGGTCTGGGCCATACACTGTCTTCCAAAGAGTAAGCCCATTGAATGATCCACCTGTTGCATGGCATTAGAAGCTAAGTATATTTCGTCCAATACCTCGGACCTTGTCAAACACAAATTGGTAGCACTGAGCCTTCACAAGGGGGAATGCATCACACAGTGTAAAAAGCGTGTCCGTCTCCTCCAGTCAAAATTGGACCTGCACTAGGCAATGCCTACCGAGATGTTAGCTGACACTTATGGGTATAAGATCGAAAATGGCAACCAGGGAGTGTATGAAGACTTGGTCCATTATCTTTGCATGTGTGATAGGACTCCAACCCTCGAGCAGTAGATGGAGCACCTCACTGTACTGGACACATCTTGCAACCAGTCTCAACCTGGAAGTGGCTCCGGCAGAAGCACTAACACAACTACAAAAGTTCCAGCTGGGATAATGGACTCGCAGACCAGTGGTACAACTGGTACAGTGGGCATGGCCAAAGACAATGGTATAACCTGCTATAACTGTGGCCAGGTTGGTCATAACTCTCACAATGACTCAAACTGCGACTTGATGAAGAGGCTACTTGCAGATGCTTTGGTTGGCAACAATGGTCCAAAAGTCAAGTCTCGACGCCCAGTCAACGCCCAGGAACAAGGACGTGCATGTACCGATCGAATTGAGGGTGGATGGCTCACCTAGGAGAGACATGCTAAGTGGGAAACTGACAGTCAGGTGGTGAGCCAGTTCCAAAGTATCTGAGACTCAGACTCTCAGGCACAAAACGGCAACAGAGGTTAGTAGCTGCAGTTGTCTCTCCCATTGAATCACCATCATGTGCAGTATCATCAGCAATGGGGGGCAAATTGGTCCCAGATAGTCAATTCAAATTTTTCACTTGTTACAACCACATGAAAGTTTGTCAACTAGTGAATTCAGTGGTCAATCTACAAAGGTTCAAAAGAAGAATTCGATACCAGACCAAGGGAGGATTGTGGAGCATCACAATGACAAGATCAGCAAAATGTAAATCAGTCCGCAAACCTCACACAAACCTCCGAGTCATTCCAGGCAACCTCACCAGTGCTCCCAACAACTTCGAAATACTCCCAGGCCCCCCTCGAGCTTAGCAAAGCGCTGTCAGACTCAGATAGTGTTAGCAATGGGTCCGGGTAACCATCCAGCGGTCCGGGTTTTGAACTGAAGTTCAGTTCGGTTCTGTTCCAGAACCGGCCAAAAACCCAAACTGCTTTCGTCTTGGCAGGTTGTTACCCGGCCCTGACATAGAACCGCGGGTATTTGCCCAGGTTGGAACCAACCCGAGGTTCCAAATTTATGGTTCCTACAGCTTTGGCTCCAATTAAGTATGTGAGTTCTGATCATACTGCGACATGATTAGTACGTAGATTATGCAGAATTATGAGCTCTTTCACCTCCTGCTTTCAGATTTGCGATCTGACTGATATTCGTCGAGTGGCTGTCAAAAAATGGCCAATTCTAAGCGAAATTCGCGGGTTTTCGATCGCGACTCCACGAATATTGGTCGGATCGCATATCTGCCAGCGGGAGGTGAAAGAGCTTGTAAAACTGCACAATCTATCTACTGATCATGTCACAATACGAACAGAACTCAAATACTCAATTGGAGCCTAAGTTGTGAGGTTAAAATGCCGGGTTTTTGGTGGTAAAACCGGCCCAATTGCAACAGTCCGGGTTTTCGTGTGGTAAAATCCTTGGCAACGGTTCGGTTCCGGTCCCAACCTTAACCCAGAACCGATCTAGCGGGTTGGAACCTATGCTAACACTAGACTCTGCAAGAGTATTTTCAGGTTTGTCAGGAAGTGCCTGCAGTTATGGAAGTGCATTCAGGATGCTTCAAGATTTGACCTATAGGATATTGAAAATTTGCAGCTTCTGTGACCACTGTGCAGGTCTGCAGGAGACTTCGAGAGCAGCTGTAACCTCTGCACAGCTTCACAGGAAAGCCGTATTCTCGAAGCAGTGGTTCTTAGGATTCCATCACCGCAAGGCACTCCATGTATCATTTTCGTCTTTGTTATGGTCTCAAGATTCTCTATATGATAATATGGTATGGATTTTCTATGTCTCTTAATATATTTCAATACGGTACCCAAGCATATTCGCAGGAGCACCTGGAGATAGTTGGTGACTGAACTTTGAGATGCACTCGGAGGCCATTGTCACAGGAAACTCCATTATTCACCATCACTGCCATTACTTTGGTGGCAGGGATCAGGCTGGGACCGCCGGAGATACACCAATATCAAGACGGACTGAGCAACTAGAGGGGGGGGGGGGTATA
>Ga0307512_10000029_pt1 | contig 140881 bp, 119 predicted proteins | sample 14_EM_MG_FD_200267 | JGI IMG/M metagenome (GOLD analysis project Ga0307512, IMG submission 200267) | Populus trichocarpa ectomycorrhiza microbial communities from riparian zone in the Pacific Northwest, United States - 14_EM | ecosystem: Host-associated > Plants > Roots > Unclassified... | reverse complement strand
TTATTGGCTGGAGGCAGTCAAAAACCATCTGCAACACCATTGAGGAAATAGTCGTTGTCAGGCTGTTTGCTCGATCTAATCACAGGATATTAGCATGCTATAACCCAGCATCGGATATGACAAAAACTAAAAACGACTTGCAAATGAAGAGAGAGGCGGAGGAAATAACATTGCACAGAATGGCCAAGGTCTATGAATTTTTGGAGATGTGGCAGGGCAGCCAAAACCTATGTGCTACACAGAAGGAATCTCACGCTCAAAACAAGCAAATGACAGCTGTAGGAAACACTTCAGATACTGAAGAGATCATCAACGCATCCTGGTCTAACTATCAACATGATGGTAAGGCTGCATTTGAATTGTTGGAAAGATCACCTTTGCCACTGGCTTTGTCTGCAAAGGACCTCCCTAGAAGACGAACTCAAGTATTAGATGTCCGGTGAACAAACAGAATTGACTGTCATCTAGCCGAAAGTGATAAGGATAGTACACTAGAAACCAGTTTGGTCACCGAAAATTGGCTTTACTGGAATGGTGTCTTGGATAATCCAAATCAGAGTAAAGACGACTGGAAGGCAGACGATGAACCTGATATAGAGCTGGACTATGGGAATGGGGATCTGGACATCCCAGAGTAGCGTGATGGGAGTACCACACCAAATGTCCCTGGATTGATTCAGCATACACAGAGGTCAAAGAAAACGGCTCAAAAGGGGTTGAATATGGTCAAGGCAATGGAAAGGAGGTGGAATAAGGGAAACAAGAACAAGTTGGACAGAATGTGTCAATATATTTTCACTAGGTTCTTTATGTTGCTTGACTCAGAAGTTCTTTGGAAAAATGATATGGGAGAATATTGAGGAGTCAAATGTTAATATTGGGTGATGAACAGAAGTATAGCGGGCAAAATAATTCATTTAGCAAGATTTATTCATTTTAATTGAAAGAGAGCAACCAGTGCAAGAATATTACTGGGCTAAGCTTTGCCCAAGTGCTGAGTCTAAATCAGTCGGAAAGGCAACCAATATGTTCGCATAATTATGAATTGAATTATCGATGGCAGCAAATAGTGAATGGACAATGCATTGAAATGAGCACCAACGGAGAGTCAATATTTTTTGGTCTTGTAAGTAACGTAATTGAAAAGTGATTTGTTCGCTGTCATGCATAACCAACGTATGGGCTGACTTCGTAGGTAAAAGAGCAAGCACCAGGGTCACTTCCCCATTGATACAATGAGCGTCAATGGAGTGTAAATACCTTTTGGCTTTTCATCTTGGCTAACCTAAGTGGCAATTGGTTGCAGAGATCCATACATGAGGTATTGGCTGCCTTTAGGGGCAAAATCAGAAGTGACACATTCCCTGCCCCATCCTGAAAATGAGTGTCAACAGAACATCAACAATTTTTAGTCTTGCATCTTGGGTAATGTAAATGTTGGTCTATGGCAATTATCCATATCCAAAGTAATGGCGGCCGTATCAGGCAATACAGTGCATGACGTCTGCATTACCTGATCATGAAAATGATCATCAACATAGCATCAAGAAATTTTGGTCTTGCATATTGCGTAATCAAGGCATTGCACAGATATTTCAGCTCATAATAGAACTATAGCCCACCCTGATGGCCAAAACTACAAAATATAGCAGGAAATACAAGGATTCCGAAATAATCGATATCACAAACTGCAAAACATGCCAAAAGAGCTAACTGGATGTTGAATAAGTGATTTTGATAAGATACTATTATCAAACAGCAAAACAAGAGCATTATCCGAATCTACACATGGACTTGCTGGACAACTGGTTGACAACCCCCCCAATTCAGATAGGATGGGTGATTTCCATTGAACTGTACCTGAAATGACCATTGATGTGTAACGATGACCTGGGCATCCAATGTGGAAACGGTTCAGTTTCAACCCGGACCCGGACCCAAAGAAATGGTCTGGAACCATTGGTACCACTTATTTTGGTAATGATAGCCATTGCCTGGAACTGAATCATTTATCAGTTTACATAGTTATTATTGAATGAGGCATACCAACATAATCCAGCATTCCCTGTTGAACTGGCGAGGTTGCTTGAACCAGCAGCAGCAGCAGGTGAATTAGTATAGTTTGAGAATATTTGTGATCAATCCTGCCATAGGAGTTTACATATTGGATGATATTACTGTTGGCAGATTGGAGAAAGTTCATATTTTGAGTTGATTGAGTCAACTTTTATTGCTTTGTGCCATATTGGATATCCATTATTGTTAATTTCTTACAATCTCCCCCCCAATGAATAGTAACAGTTTCATGAGCTTTATTCAAAATCAAATATGCATCATTGGCTCCTGAAAGTCAGATTACTTCAAATCTTCATATACCTGTACAGGCCAACTATGTTCTTTTTCCATTACACCTTCTTGTTACTGTAAAAGATCCAGGTTGTGATCCCAATCAAAGGTTTCAACGTTTTCCTCTGTCTTAATCTAATGTGCATAGCTATAGGTCTTTTTCGTAAAGGTTATTCATATTCAAGGTAACTGCCCACTTGTCTTGTTGTAAATCTTGTTTGTGAGTTTGGGGAATCTTGCTGCGTGTTTGTCCCTGATGTACGGTCTGTACCTCCTTTCTCTAAGTGTGTTAGATTTATCACTATATTCTCATCATTTCCATCACAATTTTTTCCATCTGCCTAGTCCATACTAATATGTTTTAGTCAATGTCCCACCAGTATTGTTAGTGCCAGTCATCTCGGTGTCAGGTCAGTACATTGTACTTGATGTTCATCCCATTGCTAAAGTCAGTTACTATTTTAGATATTCATTCTATTTGTAAAATAACTGTATTTTTAGCAATATTTATTTGATGTGGAAGTTTTATAAATGTTATCCAGGAGTTAGATTGGTCTTGTTTCTGGGAATTCAGTATGTTTGTAACATCAATGCAGGATTCTTTATACTAATTCCATTGACAATATCAATGTCATTTTTGATTAATAACCTTAATTCACCTAGCATTTTCACACCATTCATTCTGATAACCTATATTTAGTACTGCCCCTAAGATGATTACCATGTTATCGAGTATTGACTGTACACATAAGTTAGGTATTCTTGATGGGTTCTTTTCCATATATCTGGACATATTAGCTTGTGGTCGTTACTCTGACCATTCTGTATTCAGCTTTCCCAATCAATATCAATGTTGGCATGGTATCTGCAATCAAATGGCTGGGATAGATAGTAAGGAGCTTATCATGAATATTCCTCTGCACCTCTCAGAATATCCAAAGGGTTTGCACACAAATGCAGCAGTGATAGCTGAAGAACGGTATTGGGAAAGCATGACAAGTGTTGGAATATCGAAGCATGAGGCATGATTCATATTAAATGGATTCATATAAACTTGACCTGTGTATGGAGCACCCAGAGCTTTAAAAAGCCACTGCATATTCCATTGCATATGGAAATGATTTCTCTCCATCCTAGGGTCTCCAAAATATATATACTCAGTATTATGCAGTCGATCTTAATTATTATCATATCTCCCTGTACTTCTTCTGCCCCCTCGCACCTCCTTCTGGCCTTCCTTTCTCAACTATTTACTAGTAATCAGTAATGGACTTTCCCATCTCAGTATTTGAAGACTATTTAGATATATTATTGATATTACAGTTACTAATATAGTTGTCCACTGCATCTATGCACCTACAACTGACATGTCATCGTAAGTAGAACTGGGCATATCAATCAGGTATTCCTGATTGCGCATTGAACATGTTGATATATTCTCTGGTTGAGTATCAATCTGCAGATCAACATTGGATAATACTTGCCAGTAGTATCACTCCAATTGTGTAAGTAATTTCAATTGGTTTTTTCTATTTATAGTGAAGAATTTCATTTGTAAGTGTAATTTGAATCAGTTTATAATGGCAATTTCAATAGCTCTCTGGATTCTCTCATCAGACTTTCTGTCCAATGAATTGATTTACTATGGTATAATATTTCGGTTAAGTAAACCCATGGTTTTTCCTGGACTCCCCCAACTTTATACCATCAACATACGGAATGTTCCCAAATGTATTAGTTTACAGGTCCATCTGGATTACAAAGATACCGCATATTCACACTTGACCTTAGTATAACTCTACTACAATGTACCACTCTGTGCCAATATCATCATCTGTTGTAACTAAATGTTAAACTCAAGAATTATGGTCGTGTCTACAGAGAATAATGAAAAGATAATTCTTATCTTCCTTTTGAATAATATTATTGACCAATATCTTGTCTGAAAGTCATTGGGTTTGACTCTATATACTGATATATTGTACTCATCTTGATAAAACTGCCTGGATGATTAGCTGCATTAGCGTAAGTCATAGCAGCTTATAACAAATCATATATTTCTGGTAATCTGACTTCATTACTGCAAGACAACATGTACTGTACAGATAATAATATTGGTTTTATGCATCAACAATATTCAGCCATTTTGGCCCAACGAATTGAATGATATTTTCAGATCCCATATCCTTTATCAACACTTGTGTAACATTTTCAAGTTCAGCAAAGTATCTATAGTAAATGTTGTGGATAATAGAAATGTGATTTCCAGGTACAAATACTATAATCGACTGTCAGTGATTATTTCAATTACATTGATCATAAGAACCTATAGTACTGATTAACTTGTTAAATACCACCCACATATCTGTTCTATTTGTATTTGTCTCATATCCAATTGACATTACATTAGTCTAAGAAATACAATATTGGTCCAGAGTTTATTCAAACTATTTACCTTTTTGATTATCAATGCAAGTCAATATCCTCTATTGAAATCAGCTACAAAAGTGTTGAAATATTCTAGTGATCTGGTTTTCATAAACTAAGTTTATCAAACCCACTGAAGATAATGGTGAAAATATACCAACTTCAAAGCGGTGGGAGTAGATTTTACTCTTTCAGTAATCATGTTCTCCATGAACTATACTAGGCAGAAAGTTAGTTATCTAGTGGGTATATTTTGGCGATATATGCTTCTCATAGAGCTGAATGCTATCCAATTGAAAGTATTCAATAGTTCGTAGTGATTTCCAGTTTTGAGGTATTGAATAGACTTGTATACCGGCAACAAAGATCTTTGTTACGGAGAATCTCGACTGAATACTACTATACTTCATATCTGCTTGATTTATATAATGGGCTGTATCAGACTCAAGTAGTATCATAATCAAATACAGCTGAGTTGACTTCAACTCAAAGTGTATTAGGACGATAGGAAATAATTGCCGGGAGATAATAATGAAAAGTCATGAAATCAAATTCTAAACCTGTGAATGAGCAAAAATAAATGAAAAGAAAATCCTCATAACCTATACCTATTCATGATATACAGTTAGTGTATAATCTCTCAAACCACCCTGATTGTTTCTTCTAACTTTTGAATTCTCATATACATTCATACCTTCTGCTAATGGAAACCTTATTGACATAATCACACTGTTGGGGGTTCTCTCCTAATGGAGGTAATGGTACTTGGGTGATTGTCAGAAGGATATATGCTATGGAGTTTACTTGTGTAGAATACATAATTCCTATCCTAGCTAATACAAGTATGCCCATACTATGATCCTTAGCTGGATTTCATGCGAACCTCGTGTCGATTCAATAGCAAGCCTCATTGCTAGCGGATTCATTGAAAGTGCAATTAATTTGAATTGATTTGATGATGCAATAACCTTGGCCAGTCATAAGCCTCCAGGGCTTGAAGAGACGGCAGTTCTTTCTGACCATATTCACTCAACTGAGTTAGAGGGGACTAGATATGTCGACTGCTATATAGCGACTGACGTGTCAGGCAGACAATAGCCAATATTCAATTATGTGGGATCTCAAGCTATTTCCCCAGCAGGAACCGGAAACCCTTGGGCACTCCCCAGTTAGTGAGAACAGTCTCGACCGTAACATTGCGTGTGTGATTGATCATGATGTAGGGCAAGACCTGCTAAACCTCTGAACAAATGGGCAGGGTAATTTGTCATAATTCAATGTCAACAGAGCAATGGTTGGCCGCCACGTATAGCCTCTGAAGCAGATAAACCAAACAGTCTGAAGAGTGAGGTTGTGTCTTAATATAATTACGCAATCAGTGTAAAGCCATCCAAATAACCAGGTCAGGCAAGGAGATGTTTCGACTATCTTAACAAAGGAGTTGCGACATATCTAAGTGGAGGTTACTGTTTAATTAAATCTAATTGCCGATGATGGCCCTCCGGGGAGAGTAACTCTTCAAACCCAATCATGCAATACACGATAACCTTTGGGATGCATGGTCTGCAATGAGGAGAGATTATAACTAATTAAGTAGTACTCTACGATATGACAGATGAGATCATAGCAATCCTTGATTGATGACGATGGGCCAACTGGGGGGGGAGTGACTTCTAAAACCCAATCATACAATCCGAGAAAGCTATGAAGAGATAGCAATGTATCAGCATTGACACAACAGCCCCACAAGCACAAATATTAGCCACAATACCTACCTGCGAAGAAGAAGCTGGAATGTTATTGTTATTTTCAGTTCTTAATATTATTAATATTGATAGCGAGTATATTATTATTATCTATTAAGATTGTACTCGGTTCCCCCACATCATGGTTGGGCTCAAGTTCAATAACGAGTACGACATAATACTGTGCGATTGATCATCATTAGTGGATCGCTTCAGAGGAGAAGATCGGTTGTTTGCTGCACAGTGCATTTGGTAGTTGGCAAGTATAATTCAGTTCACTGAGATTTTGATTTATTATCGCCATTATACAGTATTCCCTTCAGAATGAGTTGACGATCTTGTGGTATCGCCTTTACCGAATCCAGGGATAGTTGGGTTGCTCTTTCCTGAATCTGGAATACCTGTGTTAGATATTACCGTTTCCGATACTGAAGTTCATCCAGGCTGAAGTAATTTACTTCCTGATTACTGGAGCAAAAAGGAACGCCAGTTACATACTACGCGCTCCGGAAAGATCTTTAGGAATAAACCCAACTATTCAAATTTAGAATTGCTAGCCAGATTTGGGAAACAGAATAAGAAGCGACAGAGTCTAATTCGTCATCTTCTTGAGAGTGGTGATGTGGAATATTGAGGCAGATTACGCTGAGAGATAATATTGCCGATGGTAGCTGAACGCCATAATTATCAAGGAAGAGATTGAGGAGGAATTTGGGAAGATACGTGTCAATTAAGATTTCGCTATGAACGGGCAGATTATTACTGCAATGATATTAATTAATATCCGAGATTGATTATACAGAACACCTCATGATATAAATTGATCACAGAGATTAATTATACAAATATACTTTATTGATTAATCACTGAGATTCAATATATGAACACACTTTACGATGTTAATCGATCATCGAAGATTGGTTATACGGAATACTGTACGATATTATTATATCGCTGAGATTGATTATATGACTATACTTTATAAATCAATCAGTGAGATTAATTATACGATCAAGCATTACGATATTAAGTACTCATTGAGGATTGGTTTTATGGAATACTTTACGATACTAACTAATCACTGTGATGAATTATACCAGTTGTATGTATTATCAGCATTGTGTTACGCCACAATATGATATAGTTGCAATCCATTTATCAGCATCCGATACTCTTATATATATCGGTCCTCTTTCCGGACACGATTTATACAGGTTGCCAATACACTTTGCATAGAGATACGCTTAGACAAGTACGTTAAGCATTATTGGCTGTGTACCTTTTACTTACTTGAGTATCCCTAGATACATATACGTATAGTTACCTAGGTGGAAGCACCCCAGTAACACACACTGTAATGAAATCCTCTGTGTTATATATTAGACCACAGCTGTATTATACTAAATCATCCCCTTATTATTATCTGCTTATGTCACAATACACCTTGCACATTTATTATTTTAGTAGTTCATCCATATCATGCATATCCACTGACAACACATCACTTCCATATTCCATCACATCTAATGCCTTTGAATGTAGATGTAAATCCCACTCTTACAATTGTTGAATATTACCCCTTGTGACTTGTAACATGTAATCAAGATTATACTCTGCCATTAAGTTTGACATTCGTTAAGTTATTTCTCTAAATATCCTGACTGTGTTTGGTATTATTGATGAAAATCATTCATTGCTCTGTGCCAGTGAATAAACTGAACTGTTTTCCATATTATGGTATCATAACTTTACAACTGTACAAGTTATTCTTGCTGTAGTATATTCATTGAATAGTCTTCAATATTTTACCCTAACACATATGTTCCCCAATAACCTCAATTCATCGAGGTCAGGGAATGTGCTGTTGAGGCAATTGAGTTATAAATGCAGGGCCGAGAAGGAATACTCACTGAACCATATGCATTTGCAGATATGTTAGGTGCTCCAACTGATATGTATAAAGTGATTGTGGTCATATTGTTACATATGATCTGAGCTAGTTCAAGTCTATCTTACAGGAAGAATGGGGGGTTGGCATTGATTGGACATCTAAGTATTAGTTGCCACCGGGTAAACTCTCTGGTGTAGATTTGCAAGTGTAAGTTCATTATTCCTGATCCATATCTTAATGGAGGCTGATTTGTATCAACTGTTGTTCAGGCATCTATTGCATGATTTGTTGTACAGAACTAACTACTACCTCCCATTGGCAATGACTTTGTCTATTGTAACTCAACCACATCATTCGAAATTCCACTTTCCAAATTGCATCAATGTGTACATCCTATACCTTATGGAATTCTGGTTATGGACGGTATACTTAGCCAGTGATACCAGCTTGGACTCATTATCCTGTGAATAATTTAGGACAGTGCTTAGACACTTTTCCATACTGGGTTTAATGTATTCTGTTACTCTGTCAGTTTCAGAGTGCAAAATTATTGTCAACTTCCATTCTATGTCTAGTTATTTGAACAGCACTTTTCAAATTACAGATGCAAATTCTGATTCATGATTAGATTAAATATACTGTAGGTGTCTACATAATCAAAGTATGCTTTTGATCTGCAAATTTGCTAATACTTTTTCATGCCCAGTAGTATTGGTAGTGATGTATTATTGTATTTTGAATAACCTGTTAACTATACTTCGGATCGCATCCAATGCTTCACACTGGGCAACTACAACTATACTATGGGGGTTCTTAATCCCAAGAAACAATACATTATTAATTCAAACCAACCACAGCTGCCTATTGAATTGCTCTGCTCTTTTTCCCTCGTCTTATCCCAACACTCAGCATCTTGAAATCCTTTGAAAGCACAAACAAATATCCATTATAATCAGAAGGAATGTAATGAGAATTCACTGCAGTGATGAATTCTTGATGTGGTGTAAGGCCGGTCTCGAACAAACAAATGACTTCCTAATTACAGCCCACCAAACCCTGCATGGTGTACAATATATTGCAGGTCACAACCTTCGTTGCAAATTCCATAATAATGATATTATACTTCTAATAGGGTGACCATAGGGGGGAATGCTGCCTTAGACAGTCTTTGTTTACCTAAATGCATAAGAGAATATATTAGTTGACTGGGGCGGCATGGTTCTTTTTGGGTGGTTTTATAATTCAAAAATGTCTCACAGTAGTGAGAGGACAACATACCATAATGAATAGAATTCTTATTCATATTATATGGTATTGTTCACTGCTAATGTCTGCCATTGGTTTGATGTGAGAGCGTTGCTCGTCTCATTGCCTGAGCAATGTAAGCTTTTATCTTCGAGACCCAAGTATGAAACTCATCTAGAGCTTCTTGTGATGACACACCGAGTTGCTGATAGCTCATTGTGGATGACCCTTGCCATTTCCGAAAATACCCTGTCGGTGTAGCCATGAATTCACTGAAGATTTTCATTTTCATGCACAAGTGACTTTAAGGCATTACGCTCCTGACTAGGGCCATTCTCTGCAAGATATCAAACAAACACAATGTCAGTTCATAACCTGAACATGGACATCTAGCTTTCAATTGTTCAGTAGTTGGAACATCTGCTTACACGGAGTCTTGCAGCACTTTATCGACAGTATATTAATGCCCCATCTTTTGATTTGATTTATCAGCAATTGCATCCGAGATTTAATGGGTGACCCTCTCATACTCCGCCAACATAGATTGTGACACTCACATCGCATTGCAATATATCCTAGCTCAACCCAATGGCTAGGTTTGGTTCAGGCCTGATATCCTCAGCCAATGTCGTGAATGCCTCAGACACTTCATCCTGAGGTCTCGACTCTTCAATGACTGGGAAGTACTGTGAGAAGTACCCCCTTCTGTTCAGGCGCATCAAAGGTTCTGCTTACTCGCATGTTGCATGACATGTGCCACAACTGTAAATCTGTGTAGCCTTGACTTGACTGTTCGCTGTCCTGCATGATAAGATTCAGTGGGTAGGGATGATGAATATGATCACCATCGATGTTTCTTAAAGAAACTTCCGGCTCTGGTGACCCAATTGCATTATCATACTTTATTCCACAACTGGCCATGCAGGCTGATCACTAATCAATTGACATGCAGCTCAAGTGTAATACTGCTAACAATCACTTTACTGACAAACATAGTATTGCTCATAAATAGATGCTTTGCAATGATAATCATGTGACTTTCAAAGCATTCGCTGCAATCCACTTATGTATCATCACCACTACTAAGGGGGAACCCCTAACAGATTAGATTCATACCAAGATTGTCTGAAGGTTTCACTATTATGGCGAGGTAACCAAGAATGGTATATATACTATATCACAAAATTTCAAAATGTTGGCGTATAAGATCTGTTCAGATATATTTGTTTATACTGCTTTATATAGTATTCCAGTGATACTGTCTATCAAGCAAGCCAAAGGTTTACACATATCCTGCATAACTAGTAATTGTACAATTATATTATTCCTTAATTATTGTGCATTATATGTTATTTTGTTGCAATATCTTGGACCTTGGCTAGTTCCTTAATTGATAATAGTTAACTATTTACTTACTAATTATGATTTGTTTCAGGGTTTGTTTGCTTTCACCAGCTTGAATTAAATATACTGATAATATTTTAGTTAATTATGTTCCTTTTAAAAACACTGTAATAGTCTAACTACTCTGTTCAGCTGGACTGTCCACCAATCTATACTTCAATTCTGATAAGTCCTAATACTTTGAAACTACCTGTGTCGTTTTCTTCAACCCTTTATCCACCCTCTTAGCAAAGTCTTCAGGGCTACTTGTCAATACATCAGCTTTTGAGGTTTATTTCACAGATTAATGTATAATTGTATGTTTGAAATATCATAAAAACTTTAACCATCAGACTTGATATTGATTACAAAGGTGCCGGCTAAATTGACCATGCATGATCCAAAGCTCATAGAGAAGCTGCATCTGGGTGGGTAATGCATTGGGTAGTTACGCATAGCAACAAGAGGTCATTTCGTCCTGGATGTTGACTACGCAACAATGCTCTGACTGTGTCTATATGTGCTCGATACTATACATCATGCTCTATACCACAAATATCAAAGTAAGCTGCCAAATTCACTTCATTGTATGCTCCCAAGTACACTTTGAAGTACACTCCTAATTGCACTTGATTGCAGACTCCCATCCTGCTTGGCTGTGTGCTTCCAAGTAAGCTCTCATGACACTCCCATGTACACCTTCAAGTATGTACCATGTTTCAACCCCCTATTATGCTTCCAAATACACTGCTGAGTATGCTCTGAAGTACACTTCTGAGCACACTCTCAAATTCGCCCCCCATTGTACTTGATGGCACACTCCCAGCCTGCTAGCATATGTACTCCCCAGTAAGCTTTCAAATTGCCTCTGAGTACACCTCCAAGTATGTTCCCAACACAACCTCCAAGCATGCTCTCATGTATACCTCCAATCATGCTCTCAACTACACTCACAGGCATGCTCTTGTGTACAGTTGCAATTGCACTTGATGGCACACTGCCAGTCTGCCAGGCTGTATGCTCCCAAGCAAGCTATAATACACTCCCAAGTACACCTCAGAGTATGCTCTTCAGTACACATCCAAGTTGCTCTCGAATACACTCCCAAGCACTCTCTCAAGTGCACTCCCAAGTATGCCCTTATTTATGTTCCCAATTGCAGTCGATGGCACACTCCCAGCCTACTTGGTTCTATGCTCTGAAGTACATGCACCAGATGCAAGATACACCCAATCCCAATTCACTATATGATGCCATAAATGCTCCAGCTGTGCTCTATTTAGACACTGGGTCAGGTGCAGGTGCCAGGCACCTGGAGATTTGAGGCAGGTGGTATGTAGCCAGTAGGGGCTGGAGATTGGTGGCCAGTAGTGGGTGGCTGGTAACCATTCACCTGTGGCCTGAGGGTGGTGGCATATGTTGGCCAAAATCATGATGTTCGCTGATATAATTGTCTGAACCTTGTCTTAACTTCACTCACTGCTACATTATCTTACAATGCTTTACAGTCATGGAGTGGACAATTGCAGTCTTGTATTCTGCAGGAATGGTAGACTATTGGATCTTGGGGAGAGCAGATCTCTAACTTAGTTTTCCAGTAGAATCTGCAGCCCATTTCCCATTGATTGTGGGCATATGTGTGGGCATTCAGCCTGGGGCTGATGGTGATGATTGCAATGGCAATGGTGATGGTGATGGCAATGGTGATGGTGGTGGTATTGGTGATGGTGATTATAGTGCCAGAAACACAGAAACAAGTAGGTTGGCTATTTCAATGTCAGCATCAAAGCTTCTACAGATTTAGAGCATTGTATCAGCCAAGGCTTCCACAGATTCAGAGAGTTTATATGGTGAAAAATGTTCTGTGGAATACTCTACCCCTCTGTAAGCACAGTTTTGTCATACATGGCTCTCTCAAGCTAGGTTCTAGGCAGGAAATCATACAGCCTATCACCAAGACTCTCACGTGCCAGTGGGCTGACAATTGAACTCACAGCGAGAATGTGCACAGTCCCAATGGGACTGTACAGGCTACAGACAGCAAAGATATGTATCAATCTATCTCTGGCCGCCAGCTATATATATGTCTATGAGCCTAGCTGCACATCTCTATACATTGACTAGTGATGACTATAGTCTGCGCAATGTGTCTGAGCCTACGGAATACTTGACATTAGCTGAGCATGCATTCCCACTCCCATAACGCAGCCCATAGTCAATTTGCTCTATTGCTGCAGGGTATTTGCTTATTATATGATTTAAATTCGTATAAATTGTTGATATCTAACTGGGTTACAATCCTTCTTTACATCTGTATTTCGATTCTTCAAGCTTCTTGACAATTGCCATGTATTTCATATCCTATCTATCACAATTGCATTGTATTTGGGAATGAATTTTGAAATGTATGTCATGGAATGCAGTATTCCTTTGTTATTACCCAGTAATACATCTGCTGTATTGACATTATCAGATACAACAGTTGCAATAGGTACTTTTCTATCATGGTTAAACTGTCATAAAACTCAGATATATGTAAATGCATCTGACAGTTCCGAAATGCCAACTATTTCTACCTTTATTGTACAACTTGTCACTCTATCCTTGTAATTGACTAAATCATTTCATCTTTCGCATGAAGTATGGTATAAACATTCACTATGGTTACAAATACTTAGAAAGTTTTTTGCATGAATTTTATTGATTTACAATCTGTTGGCTATTTGCTTTATATGAGTATAGTTTTGACAGTTTCTGTTGTTTAAAGGTTGCTGGAAATATTATTGGTTTAGATAATTAGACTGAGATGGTTGGTCTTATTCTTATGGATTTTACACTGTGGAGGGATGGGAAGAAATTCAGCTGTCATTGCTCAAATCGAAACCCAACTAGCAACTTGAATAATTCACTTTTACATGTTACTATTGATAGCAAAGTAATAATCTATATAGAGGGAAACTGTACAGTGTATATGTCGTTATATGCTTAATGGAACCTAGAGATAGTATGGAAGAGTTTGGAATTCCTAGCTGTTTTGCTGCAGCTGTGAAGGAACTATATTGAGTTGTGAAGGCTAACTTGTATTTTTCCACTTTGTTAGTTAGAACGAAGAAAGATATATCTTAGATTGTTTGAAACTTTGGGATATAAAAATAACATAATTATAGAATATGAACATTTAAATATAACCATTTGAAGAAAATAAATCAATATAATATTATCAATTTGTACAGGTATTTAAGTTTGGATTGGCCAACCAGTTAGACTTCAACTAACCTGTGATAGATAATAGATGTTCTTTTAATGAGAAAAATATCCTATCGAGAAGACTATTGTACTTGATGTTCTTGGAACAATCGATTGACCTCCATGAGCAGTTTGAAGATAATACATTCCAGGAATCTGTACTTCAGTCCTATTCATTCTATACAGTTCAATTTGTCTTTGCCCAATATTATTAGGTGTCTTTTATAGCAATATTAAGAACTGAGATATCAATATGACAATAATCCAGAATAGCTATTCACTACAACTACTCTGCATAAATTCATACAAACTGGAATAATTAAGACAATCTACAATTGTTATTATCTGAGGTGAATATGACTTATTGTTTTTCTGTAATAAGACCCCTAAGTATGAATATTATATCAAGAAAACATTTGGGCAATATAACAGCTGTTACAACTTTCATGCAAAATTTGCATTCTATTCAACCTTCAAATTAGGATTATTCATCTTGATCACCACCTTCATTCAACTTTGGATATTGATTTTGCAACTTTTCTTTGTTCAAATTTACCTTGTAATATATTCCATCCAATACTGTCAGAGTCTGATAATTGAAACTATAGCAAATAGTATATCTCATGAGCCCAGCAGGATCTAAACTTGCCAGTATCTAAATTATCATCACATAAACCACTGTACACCAATCTATTCTCCTTTTCTGTGATCCAATTTGGTGCGATGATATAGTGACATTGCCACTAAGTCGATTCATCAAGAGGATTCACTATTCCAATCTCCATGGTAATGTCTAATACTGCCATTGACTCCTCCAAGGAATTGATTTGCCACCATGTGTTCTGTATTTGCTCTGCAAATCTGCCAGTAAAACAAGCATTCTTCTAACAATCTGACAGAAGCTCTGACAACAGCTGAGTTCTGAACTTGGCATGTTCAGCAGCAGAGAGTCGATAGAAGCTTACTGGCTGTGACATCAACCACTCTTACAATGCCAGTGGTACTACAATCTACATTAGTAATGAATACTTAGTTGTTCGTTGGTGCTTGCTCATTGGGGTTGTCGGCGTGTTCATGTTCCATGAGGATGGTGTAGTGGAGCTCAGCAACTATCTAATCCAATTCTTGCGAAATTTTCAATCTTAACATCTTTGTTCTTCTGTTTGACAGTGCTTCTGGGGGAATTTCTCAGTTGAACATTGTTTTTAATCAGATCAAGCTCCAGTTTCAATATATCCTGGTCCTCTGGCAACTCCATTAGCTCATCTTTTGCTTTCCCTTCCACCGCCTTCTTGTTCTTCTTCTTCTCCTGCTCCTGCGTATCATCAAAACCATGAGCAGTAATTTCATTTCTTCGAATGTCTAATTTGCCAATATGTCAGGGATTGCTATCATCCTGTTTGTTTAGGACACAGATTTTGGATGCTTATTAACGATAGAGGTGGTTGGTTCAGATATACTTATTTTGATTGTCAAAGTTATCAACCATCACTATCTTGGTGATGGTAACAAATTTCACCATTTGATAACCTTCAGTTTTGGCTATGGCTAGACTGTCATCCCGGTAAGATCTGGTCAATGGACTGTCAATCTGATCACATAACGAAATTGTCCCTTAACCATGATTGGGCACTGTTGTTATCAAACAGCAATTGACAACCAGCTAGTGTATTCCTAGATCATGTTGTGATGTTGGCCAGGTAACAAGTTTGTAATTACAGTGAAGCACTTTAGGATTCTTTGTAAAGTCTCTCTAAACTTGAGTCCATTTCAACATTGCTGCAATATCTCCGTGGGGATCATCTTCAATATGAGTGATATGAAGATCAAGACTAAATTCAATGATATTTTTGTTTCAATTTCCATGTGCAATGCCTTCTGGATCGCAGTGAGCTGGCTAGCTGATTGCACAAGATTCCTATCTCCTGCTGTTGAATTATATAAGTAAAGGTATTGAGGAACTGCATGTAGTATATTGTCTGAAAAAATGTCACTGCAAGACTGAGATAGAGTATTTGAACAGAGAAAGGGTAAACTGTGGGGACTTAGCAGAACTTCAACCGACGAATATTGCTGAAACAATCAGAGATAACATCACGGTTGATACTTTCAATTATATAGTGTCTCTACAACTGGTACATCTATCTTGTGCTACCAAATCTCCTGTTCACTGTTATAAGATCAAACCTCAAATAGTTGGTCTGGTAGCTCTGTCATAAACATCAAAAGTACAATTGATCAGTTTCATAGCAGAGTACTACCTGTGGTCCGATACAAGCGTTACAATGGTATTCATTTCTCGTGTTGTGCTGGATAATGTTACTGTCATTAAGTTGGGGCTCAGAGTAGTAGTTAACTTTGTGATCAGACTTGGTGGGAGATTTTTAATATAGTGGTAATCTTTCAGGCAACTCTTCTCTGCAAGTGTGCAATCAGTCTTGATAGTGTAAAAACATCATGATTGTTTAGCTTCCCATCTGGCACCAGCTGAATCAGATCTTAGAAGTTTCCACCAAGTGTCTGAGACATATCAGTAAACTTCTCTTTGTTAAATTGTTGTCAGATACTCAATATTCCAGACTCAATATCAGAGACTTAATATTGAAGACAAAATATCAATGTATGAGTTACCAATCTGGTTACACATTTTCACAACATCTCCCACTGAGATATATCATGTGTAATAGGTGTAGTATGAAATAGTGCATTTGTTGCATCTTGTTCCCCATCTCTGGACTATGCCATGCTGTTCTGTAAACTCAAACTTGCTGTGAACCATGTCTATGTTCTAGATAGGCATGTTAAGCCTGAAAGTACAGATATCTTTGATCCAGCTCGATCTGCTTATCAGACATTACCATGAGACTTGTTTTGTGCCATAATGATCCTTACTTAATTGATAGAATGTTAGCAAAGCATGGATGATAATTACTGGGTGGATATGATAATAGTGAGGTTAACATGAATTCATCTAAGTGAATAGGTAATAATGGGGTATGTGGTATTTAGCTACTAGTAGATGCACTCTCATGTATACTTAATGAGATAACCACTTCTTTACATATTCTCATGGTGATGTTAATATGCAATTGATTCTGGTTGACAAAGCACTACATATTTAATTATGTAGTATCCAAAGAACTAATATACAGGGTAGCTGGGACAGGTCAAATATGTAGATTCTAAAATATTAGTGGATTTTTGAAAGGTTGAACTCAATTAGATTTGGAAAGAGTTAGAAGTTGATATTATAGAAATACTGATCAGTTTATGTCTAAAACATTGAGTTACACTGTTCCTTGTAGGGAAGCTGGAATAGTAGTTAGAAGATAGACTTTCCAACATTTCTCACAACTACACAAAATGTGGCTAATAATAGTATACTCCACAATTGCAGATAATGTATGGTACAACAATGTCACAACTATAGGCTACCATCTAAGTCCATTTTAGGTAGACTTAATACCCAGCTTTGTTATACATGATGGAACTATCACTACAATTATGTCCATGTACCGCTGGTAATGAATCATTATTGAACTCCTTCTACCATGCAGTTGTTTCTTTGCATATAATTTGGCTTGGTCTTTTCCCAACAAAGTCATCTCACTCATCTCTTCCATTCAACCCAGGTCAATCATGACCTATTTCTACCATTCTTTTTGCATCTGATTTGGAGGACAGCAAACTAGCAGATATCATTCAATAATTTGAGATGGATATAAAAAGTCAGTAATGTAATACAGATATATGACTCTATACAGGATTCCCAATGATTGACACAGCGTGAGTTTGATCATATAAGAATAATACCTAGGACCGTCTCACCCAATATGCTATACTTTAGTGATAGTAACTTTGTCATTTAGTTATTATTATCAATTCAAATAAACTGGAACTTAACAACTTTCTCAAATGTAGACTTAATGTACTCAATACAAATGCTAAAAACTATGGTAAGGTATACTAAGTCACTGGGCAGCTAAAATATATGGATAGACTGAAATGTGGATGGTAGAAGTGCTCTGGCAATATTAATAAAAAAGCTTCAATAATCAGATATGAGAATTACATTGCAGTTGTCCAATATATTATATAATATCCCCCATTTACAAACCATCTCTTATACCTACCAGTTAAACAAAGTAATTCCAGTGCCAAAATGTATAAGTAGAAATATGAACTAGAGATGAGTAGTACAAAACACATGCAATTTGTCTTGTGTTGTCAGACAGAGTAATTGGTATCAAATTTCCACTTTGGTAATCTCTTAGAAAGTGTCAAAGAGAGTATACCAGAGCATATCCAACAGAGCCTAGCAGGGAAAGTGAGAATGTGAGAAAGTGTCAACGAAAGTGAAATATTGGGACTGTATAAGTGAGAATGCATTATATAGAATGTGTCAGACAGAGTATATAAAAAAGAATATATGACAAACAGTAAACTACACTGTAAATCTGAGAATATCAGAGTCAGAATAGCAGAGATACTATATCTCAGAGCAGATCTGAGAGCACGAGAGTTAGATTGTTAGAGGCAATGTTAATGAGTTCAATCGAATCAGTACAGATAGCATTGGAACAATACCTGCTCCAGCATTGATCAGAGTTCGGTAGATATTGAACCCTTTTTACTCTGTGTTTACATATCCTAGAGACCTTTACCAAATTAATTCACAGTTGTCCGACTAAACTCTATAGTAGGAAAACAGTGCAATCTCTGCTAAGTTGCATCAATCCAGCTTGGCAAGTTTGTGGCAGTTTTAGAAACATCTGGGAAATGAACAAAGGATTGGTTAAGATGAATACCTTAATACTAATTGATCTTTTACAAAAATATCGAAATGGTCAAAAAATCTACACTAATGGCTGTGTCTATTATAAATCTATTACAATGATATTTTACAATATATAGAACCTGGCAAACATTGGATTTGTGGTTCTGTGGGCAGATGGTTACTGTTTTAATGTATTACCCCAAATTGAATCATTCAATACCAACTTTTAACAGCAGTACATTCTAATCATTGGCAATAATTATTGTTGCTCTCAATATACGAGGTTTTCAGATGACACGTTGGGTTTTACCCATTGGACACATTGCAGCCATCATCAACAATACATTCAACTATTAACAATGGCTACGGAGTACATGGCACTTTAATTATTTGCCAACTATTCAAACTTGGCCAATTCCAATGCAAGTGGTAATATATATAGTTCCATGCATATTAACCTGTTGGAATAGCTACTAAAGAGTTTATATAAAGATTACACCTGAAAAATGGATTGTTGGCTTTTGGAAATATATTTGAAGCAAGGAAAATAGTTTGAATCTAATAGATGAACAATTGACAGTAACTCTTTGCTGTATAGATATATATGTTACGTGGGTGCTTCCACCTAAGTAACTATATATTTATGTATCTAGGGATACTCGGGTCAGTACTAGGTACACAGCCGTAGACACTATTGTATTCGTCCAAGTGTATATCCGCACAAAGTGTATTGGCAACCTGTTTACATTGTATATGCAAAGAGAACAGATATGTATAGTTGTATCATATGCCACTAAATGGATAGCAACAAAATCGTACCGTAGCATAATGCAATACTGACAATACTTAAAACCCATATAATTAATGTCAGTGATTAATTAAGATCTTAAAGTATACTCCTAGAATTGATCTCGGTGGTCAATTGATATCGTAAGGTACTCCGTATCTGTAATCTTCGATGATTGATTACTATTGGAAAGTGAGTTGGTACAATTAATCTCAGTGATTAAGTGATAAAGTATATTCGTATATGTAATCTGAGCGTTTGATTAATATCGCAATGTATTGATATAATTAAGCTTGATGATTAATGAATATCGTAAGGTATATTGATAAAATTAATCTAGGTGATTAATGAATATCATGGTGGTAATATTTTGCCCATTGATAGTGCAATCTTATTTGACACATATCTTCACAAAATGTTCCTCTATCTCTTCCTTGATAAATCTGGCATTCAGATACTATCAGCAATATTACATCTGAGCGTAATGTCCCACAATATACCAAATCTCCACTTTTAAAAAGATTACGAATTATACTTCGGCACTTCTAATTGTGTTTCCTAAATCTGGCCTGCAATTCTGGACTCGAAAATTTTGGTTTATTAGGATAGATCTGTCTGAAGCGTGTTGTATGTAACTGGCATTGCCTTTTCCTCCAGTGATTAGGGAGTAAATTACTTTAACCAGAAATTTCTTCAGAATCAGAATCATTAATATCTAACATAGGTATTTCGGATTCAGGAATGAGCGAGCCTACTATCACTGGATTGATTATAGGCGATACAACAAGATCGCAAACATATTCTAAAGGGAATACTTTATACTGGCGATAATGAATCAATAACTCAATGAACTGAGTTATACTCACCAACAACAAAATGCTCTGTGTCGCAAACAACTGATCATCTCTTTCGAAGTAATCCAGTTATCAGGATCAAGCGCCTAGTATTATGTTGTATTCGTTATTGAACTTATGCTCAACCATGGGGTGGGGGAACCTCGTACAATGCTAATAGATAATACTAATCTACTCGATACTGATGATAATAATAATAGGAACTGAAAACAACAAGAATATATCAGTTTCTTCTTCGTGGGTAGGTATCCTAGGTAACGTATGTGCTTGTAGGTCTCGTCCGTTCAATGCTGAAGGATTACTTTCTCTTCATAGCTGTCCTGTATTGTATAATTGGGTTTTAGGAGTCACTCCCCCCGGAGGGCCATCATCATAAATCAAGTATTGTCATGATCAAATTCGTCATCTCGTAGAGTACTACTTAATGAGCTTCAATCTCTGTTGATAGCAGACCACACATCCCAAAGATTATCGTGTATTGCACAATTCGGTTTGAAGAGTTACTCTCCCCGGAAGGCCATCATCAGCATTACGATTCAATGAAATATTAAGTTCTACTTAGATATCTTGCAACTGGTTTGTTCAGATAGTCAAGACCTCTCCTCGCCTGACGTGGTTATTTGGTGAGCTTTAAACAGATTGCTTAATTATATTAAGACACAACCTCACCCTTCAGGCTTTTTGGTTTATCTGCTTCAGAGGCCATATGTGGTGGCCCACCATTGCTCTGTCGACATTTAATTATGACCAATTAACCTGCCTGTTTGTTCGCAGGTTTCTCAGGTCCTGCTGTACCTCATAATCAATCAGACATGCCATGCAAAGGTTGACACCATTCTCACTGACCGGGGAGTGCTCAAGGTGTTCCGATTCCTCCTGAGGAAACAGCTAGAGATCCCACATATTTGCATATTGGCTATTGTCTGCCTGACAGGTCAGTCGCTCTATCGCAGTCGATGCATCTAGTCCCCCTCAGCATAGTATAGTGAATGTGGTAAGATTTAACTGCCATCTCTCAAGCTTTGAAGGCTTATGACTGGCCAAGGTTATTGCATCATCAAATCAGTTCTACCATCTGTGAACTTTCAATGAGTCCGCTAGCAATGAGGCTCGCTATCAAATTGACACGAGGCTCCCATGAAATCCCACTAAGAATCAAAGGACTGGCATACTTGTATTGTCCAAAATAAGCACTATGTATGATACGCGAGTAAACTCCGTAGCATATATCTATCCGATACTCAAACCAGTACCATTACCTTTATCAGAAGAGACCCCTTAACAATATAGTACTTTGCTGGCAAACTCTCCCATGTGAAACATCGCACCAGTACTTGGTTGAAGAACCTGGTGACAGTTTGGTATACAGTACTTGTTACTCTTCCTGAATAACATCCCAACACCTTTAGGTTTATCTCTTCTGGTGCTGACTTTTTATTTAGTACCAGCTATAATCTCCAAATTGAAACTACTTTCGAATACCTATTTGATGAACATAGTAGCATCAGCAGCAAAATCCTCCTTTTTCTGACACACTACAAAATTTACAGTATACGAAATGTATCAGAAATTCAGGCTCTTATGAACTATGTTGAATATACTACTGTGATGAAATCTGCTTATAATACTGCCACTGAAATATCTGAAGTGGCTTATAAAACCATCTCCAGAGGGGGCTACTTTTGTTTCAACATGGTTGGCTATATTCTATGGATGTTGTAATTGGAAATATACATATTTTGAACAAAGTGAAATGTCATTATTCCCTTACATATCATCAGATTAGTTCTCTTCTCACTGACAGTAGATTAGTAGATAATGCTTCCTGTGGAAAATTCTGTAGCATCCAATAAATTATCACTTGATTGGATACTGCACATTAATGAAGCAAAGAAAAATGAAAAATAATTGCAACTTGGGTTTTTCTAGAGGGTAATAGCTTATCAGTATATATTGATGCTCTGACATTCAAGATTTCAACAATTCAAGTAGATGTGAGTATCCATCCAGACTTATAGACCGCTGGATTTCATACAAAGTGGATTTCCATTTACAGTATAAACTGATTACTGCTCTTAAAGTTGCCATCTAGTAGTATAATTGACCGGAGAGAGTTGATACTCTACAGGACAAATCGTTGCAATGTGTTGCGAATACAGCAATCAATTTGACAATAATTAATATAAAACAATTGAGTACCACAAAACAATTTGTACATGTGCCAACAAGAACATTACCCAGCGAAAGTCTTGAAAATTGCTTATTTTTGTAATACAATGGATACAATGTAAGCCAAGACTGATGGCAGTATAATTTGGTTCATTGTACTTCACAATCAATTGTTATTATTGGCTTTGGTGTATCTATTGTCTCCAATAGCAATAAGAAAGCAGGGTAAGATATAGTGCTGGGATACATGGCAATAAGTACAATACATCGTAGATGTTCCTTTGGTTTTATTATCTTTGCAACTTGCTCTCAACTGTGAACAAAACCAATACCTATTCAATGAGTATATATGTTGGAAATCTTACAATGTGATATACTAGATGGATCAGATATGTTGATCTCAACATGGATAGCTGGATTCGGTCAGAGTCAGATCTTGCCAGTACTGACTTTTGGACATTTTAAAGCCGAATTTCTTTGTGATAGAGTCCATGTCTGAGTCGCCCTTATTACTAATCATTATCAAAGCTGGAATTTTGTAAGATCTTATTAGACTAAACATGTCAGAGCCATGTATAACTGAGCTATAATTGTGAAAAACTGTGTCAGAGCAGTTCTTCTAATAGTGACACATGTGTAAGTCATACCTATCAGAACAATAATTATCAGAGGCTATGTAGGCATTTTCTTTTGGAGTCCAGTATATCAAAGACTGTATAAGAGGTACAATTGTTACAGCCAAATTGTTCAATGTCAGATTTATTGCTTACCATATTGGAATAGTAATTGTTGCAGTATAGTATTACCAAATACCGACTAGTATTGCAGTATCCATCACATGAATAACATAAAATGATATCAATCATCTCAGGAAGATCATATTCTACTAATACAAAAGCCAAATGTAATTATTCTTGGTATGTATGTTATATTGAATTGACAAATATCTCTCTAGTATCTACTACATTATTCAAAAACATTTGCTGTCTTTAATAATTATCTTCCACTATGTGAAGACATTGGAGTATGAGATAACAATAACTCCATGGTTTGTGGAAGTATTACTCTGGAGCTGATTGAAGATTCTAGCTTAATTTATATATTCCGCTACATTAGATTCAATTAACAGAAATAGGAATCTTTATGGAATACTGATATATATGCTATGATATAATTTAAGATTGTACCTTATCATCATTGAATGTGAACACCAACTTGTTAGCACCAGATTGATATTTAAAATCATGTCTACTATATGAAGATCATACACATATGATACTACATCACGACATCTGACTATGTGTAATGTGCTGCTGATTGAAAAGTTGTTTTTGGGATGGTAATTCATAGTATTTTTGATATTTGGCACAATCATGCCATTGGAATCTATAAAATGACAAGATTACTATAATAGATATGTGATTGGATGTGCTGAATATCATACATCATGCTGCATTCAACAAACTTGGTACCAAGCTGCTATATACATTTCATTAAATGCTTCCAAGTATTCTCTGAAGTAAACTCCTGATTGTACTTAATCGCACATTCCCCACTTGATTTTCCTTTGCTATTAAATCAGCTATCCAGACTCTCCCAACTTAACCTCCAAGCAAACTCTGAGGTATCCATTCTAGTATACTATCAAGTAGGTTGTCAATTGCACTCAAAGGTATACACCCAGCCTACTTGTCTATACACTTCCAATTACACTGTGAGTATGCTTCCAAATATGCTCTCAAATGCATGAGATGGCACACTCCAACCCTACTTGACTCTATGTTCCCCAGTACACTCTCATGAGGTAAGATACTCCCAATCTCACTTGCCAATAGCTCCCATAGATGTGCATCAGTAATCATTCAAATGACTTGTTGAGTTGCAGATAGTGGGCTTATGGTGACATATAGCACATTTTGTGTGGTGTCAGATGGGCAGCATATGGTTGCTGAAATTATATTATTAGTCAACAGTATAGTCTTAGCTTATCTTAGGTGGGGCCACCAGATTGAGATATTATAATGTCTCATAGTTATGTTGCGGAATGTTAAGGACTGGTATGCTGTGTCAAATATACACAATCGGATCTTAGCGATAGCAGATCTCCAACTCCTATTGTCCAGCAGAATCCACTGCCCAGTTTGCACTGAATATAGAGGTATGTAGGTGCACATGGTCCTGAGCAGATGGTGATGATGACAATTGTAACAGCAATGGCAATGGCAATGGCAATGGCAATGGCAAAGGCAATGACATTGGTAATGGTGGTCATAGTAGTAGATGTGCTTAGACAGGCTTGTTGGTTATGTTCATGTCAGTATCAAAGCGTCTTCAGACTTAGAGACTTCTATTTGCCAAAAGCGTTCACAAACTTAGAGTTTTCCAGTAGTCAAAAGCTTCACATGGAAAATGCTGCTTCTTCTGAAGCTTGAGTCACTCAAGTATGGTACTTTCCAGGAGGCTATCATCCTGACTTTCATGCTGGCTGTCAAGTGAAATATCTAGGGCTAGCTGGCACAGATGTAGACTCCCTGTGATAGTGTGTACAGTACCAGTTTCATATCAAAGACTACAGCCATAAATACAGAAATAGATCCATCTCCTGCCACCAGCAACATATAGCTCCATATACCCAGGTACAGAGGTCACTGTGCAGGGTTGTGAGTAATAGCAGACGCTGCTTGTGGTGATTAATTACAGGAATTGTGGAGTCACATTCATGTTGCAGAATATAATAGTGGCATGATAATGAATAATAGTGGCAGACTAATAATTGATTATGGCAAGAATATCATGTATTGAGATGCAATGCCAGATTTTGTGAATTAGTACTTTTTACAAGAGTTTGGTTAGTGGGTTATAAGATTATGGATGAGGAATAGAATACAAATTACAGCATGAAAGATGATTCTGACATGATAGATGGATTGAATATGGAGAAAGATTGTGGGAGTTAAAGGATTTCCATTTCTTCTCTCTTTACTCATTCTCTTGTAACACAAAGTATCAGATAATTCCAGACATGAACTGAACCTACTGCCTGAATTCTCAATATTAATACAAAGCGTAGGTTCAAGTGTCTGATTACATATCATCACCCATATTGCCACGGTATACTGTTATGCATTTAGTGAGATTGAGTTCTATCAATACTTACTGATTGTGAAATGTACCTGAACCCGACACCTTGCTGTATACATTGTTCCACACCTTATCACTGTTCGTATTAAGATTACCTATTACTGTCCCACATTTACAGTCACATTATCAGCAATTAAGTTGGTCACGTTTAGTAAATTTCCATATTTGACATCTGTCAATACCCACAGGAATCCCCAGATGAGAATGACTTGTTACAATTATAAATGCAACTTTTGGAACAATTTGTTTGCTACCTCTGGAATAGCTTATTCATTGGCTGAAAAGAAATCTCTACATGAATTTGAATGTATTGACACCATCACTGGATTACCCTAGGTGCCACTTGAACCAGAGTCTCAAGACCAATCCGTTGTTCCATCTCCTAGCATTTTACATTTGGCAGCGAGGGCCAAAGAAAATGGCAGAATTTGGATTACTGATTCCATATCCATATAACACTGGTTATATATTCAGGGGTTGCATTGCTACAAGTTTACAAACTGAGTTCTAAAAGAACCATGTGTCTGTGAAGGACATATTTGTCTAAGATATGCATCAATGATGGGGCATGGACCAGTACGACCAACAGCTCAAAAATAGGTTAATGTCCCGGTACATTCAGCAATACCCCCATCTCTGACACTCTGCACAAACAATCCAGCTGGTAGGTACTGGTAAATGTGCATGATGCACTGCAATGTCATAATCTCAGGACACTGCAGTACAAGTATCCCTCAAACATTCAAAGACCAACAAAATATCTCAATACTTGTTATAATCCAGAAGGTCTCAATCAGATTTGACAAACTGATTCACTGATTTGGAGAGTGGTAGGTAGGTACTTCTCCAACTCTGGAGATAGTCAGAACCAACAATACATCAGCAAAATGTATTTTACTCACTGGGAGCCTCCAAGAATGTATGAGAGGATGTGGAGTGTAAACTTGGAACTGTCAATTTCAAGAGAGAATCAGATGCTAGGAGGGGTTTCCCACCAGCCTTGGGAGTAGCTGTGATCTATGATGACTGGCACAGGAATACCTTGGGAGTGATTGTGATAAGTTTGGGAACACATCCAAGCGCCAGAGAGAACTTGCGGTGCACGCAAGAGTATCACCGAACCAACGTGTGAATCACAAGCTAACACTGGGAGATGCCTGGGTTCTTATAGATAGTCATTCAGAGGAATTCTGGCGTAACCTGAGCATCTCTGGATGTACACGAGCAATTCATTTCCCTCAACAGCTAATAAAATGCATCGATTATTCTTCATTATGACTTCTGAATCAGAGTCGGTATCATCTTCTTCAACATTGAATTTTTTACCTCGCTGCATTAAGGAACCAAAGAACTGGATGACTGATTCAAATGTGAATGCAGGTACTGCGAAACAATAACCCAACTACGCAATTGAATGCTATCAATCAAACCCGGTGTCAATGTCATCCACTCCATCTTCAATCTCATCAGGACCAATGAAAGCAGCAACACACAATTGATCAAGAGAGCAAAGGAGATGAATGGACTTCTTGTATTTGCCAATTATTCGTACCAGGCAAGTGGGTAAAATTGAATGCCACTGTCATATGGCTCGATTTGGGATAGGTACCAAAGGTGTATTGAGATGTTACCTAGCTGCGAATGTAAATGGGCGTTTGAAAGGCAATGATAATTCGGATGAAAAAGGGGAGCAACCACCAGGAAGAGAGAAGGGCCAGATGGGGAGTGCGGTGTGGAAAGGAGGAGTACACACAAGGTGTTGCAGTAGGGCAGAATGAGAATTAGCATCGAATCAAAGCTGAGGAGCATCAATCGGGATTGAGGAGCACCAAATCTAGGATGAGGAGCACCAACGGGAATTGAGGGGCGCCCAGTCCAGTGGAAGAGTGCCATAAGTTGGTGGGGGCGTAAGTAGGTCAGAATTCAACATTGGAGCGACGATCCGGACCGAGGTGCACCTGTTGGCCTTGTGGAGCTCCCAACCCAACCTGAGGAACATGGAAAGAGGTGAATAGTGTGAGGAATGAAATAGAACAGGGTCAATCTATGCTGAGGAACGCCAACAGGGATTGAACAGTGCCTATCCAAGCGGCATTACACTGCAGGGTGGTATCAGGCGGCCAACTACTGTGTGATAAATGAGTTTAATGGCTTCCGGAGTTAAATTTATCACAGGGGATGGGCAAAATGTACCTCAATATTCATCCTGAGAAAACATTACTGTGGCCTTCTTTCCACTGGCATATTCAGGCAGCGCACAATGAATAGCTACAGCTGCTAGCGCTAAAGTGTGCAGTGTGAAAGGGTGGAAACACCAGCATGTCATAGGCTGGCACCCCAAGCATTTGGTGGTGAAGAAACACTGAGGCTAAATTTGATCAAGCACTTCCATTCGGGCGAACCATGATTTCTTATCATCAACAACCTTGGACAGATATGCATTGTCAAACCTGAGCTCCTTAACCTGGATCCAAAGCTCAGTCTCAGAGTGCAAATCCAACTGCTAACTATGCACAAAAGTTTGACTTTCCCCATCTGCCAACTGTCCCCGAATGGTACTTATCTTCAGTTTAAACTATGTATATTTTGGGGCATAGTCAATATCCGAAATCTGATAGAGCAGCAATCAACACAATCCAAGACTTACAGCTTCTGATGTTTGCAGATCTAGTTTGAGAGATGAACTGCTGGGTGATTGACGCACAGATGGCATACCTACACAAGCACCTGCAAATTCCTGCTGACAATCCTGAGCATGAATGGGTAGTTTCCAAGCTTATTCAACCATTGAGTACTTGTCATCGGATAATATTGGCCAAGAAGTCTTCATGATTATGAACGCCTCCATGAACCTTTTCACTACCTCACAAGTAGCCATTTGGTGTTGGGGAACATCCTGATCTGCACTGGCCTTAATTTGTGGAACATTCTGGTCTCCACTAGAATGGAGTAGCGGCAGCACCTGGGTGAATGGTGCAGGGTCAGACTCGGATAATTTGTTGAGGAGGGTTGCCATTTGTCATTTGAGCAGTGGTGGTGCGATTGCAGCAGCAGAATTTCGGGAATTTGTAAGCGGAGAGCATGCAATGACAGTGTCGGGACACCTGGATTTGTTTGGCAATGGAACCCTGGTAGTGTGTCATTACTGGTCCCATTGCGCCTGGCTTAGATGCACAAACTCCGGTTGGTGATCCTAATTGTATACTTCAAAGTCCGATGATAGGGAGGACGCTGTGGGGTCCTCACTTTTGTCATCACCAATCTCCAACTCGGTATCAGCATCCTGCTTCAATAGTGGAATCGGTGACATTAGTCATCCGTAACACAATCCACAATGGCAGATAGTTGGAAGCTGAACATTGGATGGACAATGAACATTGGGTACTTTCTTGAATGCGAGTTCTCTCCCAAGGTTTGCTACTTGATTCTTCTGTGAATTTTGATTCCTGACATGACTGGGCGTAGGTTCCATTTGCGGTCTTCACGATAGAAGGATGGGGAATGTGGGAGAGATTGAATAAGCGGTAAATATAAGGGTAAGTGTGATAGAATGACCGGAAAAATGGAGCAAGAAGTGGCACATAGTCAAGGAGGATGTAATTCGAGGTTCGCCTGGAAGGGTTCAGAGAAGATGACTTCACTACTTCATATTTACTTCAAGGACGGCAGTCCCGTGTTGAAATATAGGGTGTTAGCATGTGCCTTGTAATAGATGTATTCCTTGTCAGATGCACCCAAAAAGATGGATTCCTAATGCTGAATGTTAGCAACTCCTATCAACAACACTCTGAATGGATGCAAGTATCGGAGGTGGTCTAAAGCCAATGCACATAGAATAGTACCAGACGCACTGGAAGATAACTTGCGACATTAAATAACCATTGTGGCTGGCCAAATAGAGCACTGAGAATCCGAATGAAAACATGTGCCCTGGCATATGAAAACATAGTAATTATGTGTGAATGTTCAAGCATTGGAGGTAACTGCATGGCATAGATTTGGTGCAGCATTTCGGATCTGCAGAACTCGATAGATTTGGGACCTCCAGAGTGACGGCTGATTTGCAAGGGGTCATACTGGGTTCGTTATCGATTGAGGAAAAATATATATCTTCATATGTGGTATATCCGCCAGAGAAACACATCTATTTTCACAATATTCTATTGTATTGGGATGCTGCAGCTGCATTAGCCATTGATAAGGCAATATCGTAAGCAGAACTTCCCATTGATGCAGTCATCTGGGCCATGTCTGCAGAGTATCCTTCCCAACACTGTTGCAGTTAACAGAGGAGAGAGAGAATTTGGTACACAAAAGAGAGATTCAGGGGTAGAGAAGGACTAGTAAGGTACGATGGATGATTCAGGGGCAATCGGATTTATCCAAGCACTTGGCGATGCCAAGATTGCTAAGGAATGGGTCATGATAACTCACTCGGATTCTCATTTTGCGTCTAATATCTAGTAAGCTGCAAACCATTAAATCACATATTCATTGTGAGTCTCACCACTACAAGGTTGACTACAATTTATGTGGGGGTTGAAAGCAATATGCTTCATTGGGATGAATGAGTAGTGAGATGTCATCACACAGCAGGCAGAGGAATGATAATTGCATTCATGCAGTTCCGGAAATTGAGGTGCACTGAAGTTTAAATTGTTATGCTTGGATTCCATGGCTGGGGATTGCAAGCTCGCCTTACTCTGACAGTAAATTGCACTCTTTGAAGGTGTCTTTTCTTAGCTTCAGATTTCACGATTCTCTGTTTTCAAACTTCTCTCCTGATGGATATGAGATTACATAATCAGTGTTCAGATACGGGTTTTGGCCGCCGAAACATACGGTTAGTCAGAATCGGGTCAAGTCTCAATTCAACGCATTGAAAACTTACGCCTCTCTGAGTGTGTGCGGTACATTGGTGTGTGGGAGTTGCGAGCTATCTTACAGAGTCACTGAACAGAATCTGTCTGTCTTTTGAGATTCTTGCTCTGAGGCTCCTGCTCTTGTGACATAGACTGAACTTGCAGAAGCTATTGTAGGATTTCGAAGCATAGTTCCAAGCATAATACTTAGTAAATATCGAGTTAGGTGAGGTTTCTAATTGGCCAGGTCTGTGCATTTACAGTTTAGTTGTACAGGGCGACTTTTCTCCAATGGACAAGTTGACACAGTGATGACAGTTCAACGCACTTTAGTGGTGGCTGTCATATCCTGATCAAGCATAGATTCGTATGGTGGCAGAGGCCCAGTGGCATGAGCTGCCTGCTGTTGAATGAGAAGTGTCTTGATGGATGACAATCTGTATGCACTGCGTCCACTGATTCGAAGTCGAGGAAAACATGGTGAGAATGCAGCATAATCAAGTGTAAAGTGCATTACACACTGGGATACATGCGCATCGGTGGCGTATTCATTGCTCTTGAGGCGTGCCTGGGCGGGCATGATACATCCATAATGAGTCGTAGCATGTCCAAGTTGGCTTCATACAAATCCAAGCACCGCATTCAGGACTGGATTGCAGAGCTCAGTTGTGCCAGGACTTCCAGCATAGGGTGGGAAATACCCGGGAGCGAAAGCTGCAGCTTGACCAGGGATAACTGAGCCGTGTCTTTGTGTCCAACACTCTGCGATTTGGATCTGACGTGTGCCTGAACCTCAATGATATCCCAGCAAATGCTGCGACTTTACTACGAATAAGTGAGTCCTTGTATCATATTCTGACATTAGTTCTCATTATCACCTAGACTGACCTTTTTGCCAAATGGGATTGACAAATATGCTGTGCTGGATCTGTCATAACAATATGCCAAGGATTCTCTGGTGCACTGAAACATCAATCATAGGCCAAGAAAATCAGCAAATTTGCCACGAATATGTGAGCCCATGTCTCATATTCCCACACAAGCATTCAATATCGCCTCTACAGACTATATTGCCACTTGGATTGGCAAATATTCAGTGATCAATTGGTCATATGGATATGTACTAAAGCCTTTCTGATGCACCTGAGCTTGAACGAAATGGCAGCAAAAGGTGCAACTTGCCAGAAATCAGCAAGCTGTGTCTCGTAATCTGAGCAAAGTACGCAATATGGCCTAGAGTGTCTCGGATCCAAATGCGATTGACAAATATGCTATGCTGGATCTGTCATAATGTGACTCAAGACATATGCTGAGGATTGTGTGGTGCACCAGAACTTCGACCATATGCCAGCAAATGCTGTAGTATTGCTATGAATCTGCAAGCCAGTGTCACATATTGTGACACAGCAACTCAATATTGACTCAAGAGACTCTTTTGCCAAATGGTATTGGCCAATATGCAGTGCTTGATCTGTTGTAATGAGACTCATGACAGATCCTGAGGATTCCCCATTGTACCTGAAAGTGGTCGAATAATGCTTTTTCCATTCTTTTGGCTTCACAGTATTTATGTGGCCTCATGTTTCCAGTGCACCTCAAATTGGCAACTGACAAATGATTCGAAGCCATTTAACGCATCATGCCCGGCATTTGACTTAGGCAATGTATCGCAAGATAGACCAGCCGAGAACGTGTACTGTAGTATAGCAAGTGACTTCATCTCTTATTGGTCATCACTAATAATCAAGAATGCGAATTACATCCCCCTCTAACAATTCCAACATCAGATCATTGATTCGCTTCAAAATGCCAGAGACAAAGGATCTCTTCATACAGTAGTGTGTCTTCCAAATGATGTTTTTGACTATTTGTATCAGTTAAGAAGAGTATGTTGGATGACTGTCTAGAGAGATGTACCTAGGGTTAGGGACCGATCCAAATCTGCGGTTCTGTTCTGGGTGCGGGTTGGAACCGAACTGGAACGGTTGCAACAGGTTATGCGCAATCAAGAAACCGAACAGGACCGAACCCTCGGTTTATCGACCAGTTCAACAATTTTGCCAACTCAGAACTTTGGCTCCAATTCAGTATTTGAGTTCACATTGTATTGTAATATGATATATATGTAAATAAAGCAGTTTGCAATGCTCTTTCACCTCGTATTCTCCAATTCGCGATCTGATCAATATTCGTTGAGTCGGTGTGAAATCATGCCGAAAATTGGGCATGTTTCGCCGTGACTCAACCAATATTGATCGGATCGCAAATTGGGGAACAGGAGGTGAAAGAGCATGCAAAAGTGCATCTTTTACGTATATATCTTATTGTGATACAATAAGAACTCAAATTCTTCATTGGATCCAAAGTTCTGAGTTTGCGAAAATGAGGCTTTGATGAATGTGAAACCAGGCGCAAAAAGGGCGGGTTTAGGTGCGGTTCGGGTTTGGAACTGCTGGTCATCAGGGATTTCGCTGCCTTCGAGGTTCCAGAAAGATACCGGGGCCACTGTTCCGGTTCTAACCAGGACGTATGGCATGTAATCTGGAATCGTTGCTAACACTAGGTGTACCTAGATGAAGAGTCCTGACAATCTAGGATGATGGTTCATCAGACTGCAAAGTGTCTCAATTCTCTGTTACCAGCTGTGTACGGCCCTCCCCAGTCTCCAGAACCATGTGAATCATTGTCGTCCTGATGTTAGGTTGACTCATCAAGCCGTGCACGACTCTCATAGGCGACACTCCAGAGTATTGGTGGAGATGGCTCGCATGATTTTCATAGCCACTGGCACATGTATTCAGTAACCATGTGGGTGGTTGTCTGTTTTACCCTAGCCGGAAAACTCTTGGAAATTCCTGCCGCTGCTCACCCAATACCCAGAACTCCTAAGTTATTGCTGCATAGTTTGCTGCTGTAAGATTTAGCTGCCCACTGTCGGTGCAGTTCCGAATACGGAGTCATTACGTGAATCCTCGATATCAAGCTGCATTTCTGTTGGTTCATTATTGCCCATTTCTGCAGACATGTGGAATATATCCACATGATCTGCGAGGTACTTGTTTAGCCACCACTTCAAATGACTAACTCGGCCAGCAAGAGGAGAAAATATCACTGCCTTTGGTGGAGGAGGAGTGCTGGGGAGTGCATTTTCAATTCGGTATCATTCCAGAAGCTGCGCCTCTCATGATTCGTCATCATTGTCAGGTCCAGGATACGCTGCGGGATCATTGACAAGCATTGGCTGAAATGTCTCTCTCTGCCATCGGAAGATGGGAAAATCCACCCAAGTATCGAGTGGCCATTCATAATTCCATTGTCCAGAAATGTCTTTGCAATCCATGGTGTCTCACAACACTAATGAGAAACATGCTAGCCGCCATCTGTGAACCCTCCATGCTCCCAAAGCACCCTGTAAAGTCGATCACCCCACAAGAGTGAACAGTTTTGCTTGCTAATCCCCATTCCACTCAGGATAAATGCGGTGTGCATTTTCCTTCACTATCCAATTGAGTGGTTTTTCATTGCCTAGTCTCCATTCTGACGACCTCCTTGTGGTCCAACACTTCACAATCTGTATCATCCGGTGTGCTGCATCATTTTGAGCTTCTTCGTGGTCTGTCCGGATAGCATGCATCAAACTCTTCACAGCAGTATACAATGCCTCTGCAGCATGCTTTTCCATTACAGGATTATCCTCTGGATCTTCAGGTGCACCTGAAAACAGTCACATCATCAGATAACACCAGTTATAGAGTGAATGGAATCCCAGCGTAGCTGTGACATCAAGTTTCAATCCAATTCTCGCTTTTATCATGATGTGCCAGCCCACATTGTTTTTAGTCTTGTACTGATGGGACTCATCAACAATCCCTAAACTCCATTCACAGTAGCGGTGTTGGCCCTTGCTTGATGGTTTGGCTCTGGATGTTAAGGTATCATCTGACACAAGGTGGATATTCCATCGGTTATCCGGCTGGGCCATACTGGTTTCCAGATCATTCTGGGTGATATTCGCATTGTCTAGGTGCAACAAGTTTATGATGTTGAAATCGGGTCAATGTCATTTCGTCAATGTCACTGCTGAATTTCTCTGCCACTCTGGTCATTGTGACCCCCAGGATTGGTTCAAGGGCTGATGTAAGTGCTGGATGTGCCTGAGGTGGAGTTGTTTGGATCTCTGAAAGGCTGCAGGGCACCGAATTCAGTCTCTGCAACAGATACCACTCCTGTTCTTCACCGATAATCCCAGGAACGTTGTTCTGTGCCCAATTCACCCACTCTTCATGGGTATTCCCCAACAAATTTGCCAGTGGAAACCCCATTACAACTTTCTCAGTCAGCACTTTGCATATCATTGCTGCTGCCACTGGGGTGAAAGTCTTGCCAAGACCCATTTCATCCACCACCAGCACTCCTGGCATATCAGAATCCCAAACCCACCTCCTCACAATGCACCATATGGCCCAAGCCTGGTGCGCCAGACAGTTGGTTCTGGGCAGGTCTGGAATTGAATACTTGTGGCCTGTAACATGGTCATCTGTTGATTGGCAAATAGGATGGGCATTCAGCAGCCTGACCACCTCATCAAGACACTAGTGTTCAAATTCGTTGTTGATTGTATTGAGAACAGTATTCAACACTCAACTGGCATTGTCTGGATTGAGAACCCTGTTACCATCCTCCACTTGCTCCTGAACCTCCCTGGTACATTTGTGTGTGTTCTTTTCATCCTGAATGATCTCTTTCAGTTGCTACGCTGTAAGCTGGGCAGATGGGTTCATATTCCGGTGCTCCTGGAATTCCTTGTGATGTTAGGCATTTCAGAGACCAGCAACCATTGGGATAAATATATATGAATGGGATACAATCAATTCTATTCGTTCAATCAGAACTTACATTAATACAAGTATCATTCTCTTGCCCACAATGCTTCTCTCCCTCCTCTCTTCAACCCTCTTCAGAACCATCCAAAGTCTATCTATAATTATCTGCAGTTGTCCACATCTAGCCTCAACAGGGCTGGCAGGGATTACCTTCACTGGTCTAATTCCGTGCTTGGCAATCTCCTGCCCTAGAATTCTCTGAATTTCAAACCAAAATATTTTTGCATTATGTCCAAATCTCAACTTGAAGACATTTAAATGGCAACAGTTGTATGAAACCTGGCCATATATGGGGTCAATTATGATTTGCCCATCTGAATATAATCACATATGCTGTGTGTGCAATTCATCCTGCTTCAAGGTGCACCTCGACATCGATGATAGAATATATGGCTCATTCGGGTCACCAATTTTTTTGATTCAATCAATCAGCACCTCACAGCGCCCCACATTGGTATACGAGATTTGGAATTGTTTTGGGGATAGAACCGTATCCTTGCCACTTGACACCCAGCAAATCACAACCTTGAATCATGTATTTGGCAACTTGGAGAGGTTATTTCTCACCGGTTTTTGTACACTCTCGCACAAATCCGAGGCCGGTTGCTTGTCCCCTAGCCTTTCGTTTTTCCTCCCCACCCGAAATTTGCTTTCATATTTCTTCAACACCATTTCCACTCACTGCTGCCAAATTCATTCAGCATTATCAAAATTAACCAATGGCAGCCAGTTCGTGATCGTCTCCTGAAAGTTTGCTACCGGTGTCTCCCAGTGCGGCATTCCACCTTGAAGCTGTTTGAAACAGTTCTTACCCCAGACAATGGAATGATAATTCTTCTCCAGAAACCCAGCCACCCACTCTTTCTTCCACTTGTTCAACACACTGTAGTTGGCCTACCACATCCATTGGGCAAATTGCTTCAAGGAGAATTCGGTTTCCTTCAGACTAATTGGCGGTTCGCCTTCTGCACTGCCCATGTGTGACGATTCATCGCTGTCGTCATCTGCATAGTAATTGTCATAGGAAATCTCCGGCAATAGAGGCGAGTCTGCAATCCCTGTGACATCTGTGTTCCGCGGTTCCCCAGGTGGCTGGAATCTTCTGGTGGGGAGCCTCATTGAAAGTCACCCAGGTGCACCTGTGGAAGGTTCGGGTGGAGGATCAGCACTCGAACATGTTCGCCAATCCACTCGAAGATTCTCAGGCGGCCCTGTAGGCACTCTCAGTGCACCAGGAAATGCCGGCCCTTTTTCTGGAAACTGTAGAGGGGGGAACATTTAAGACCCGCCAGAACCATCTTGGTGGAGGTCATATCCTTACCACTGTGGCCCAAAATTGGGAAATCCTAGGCTTGCGCTGGTGGTTGGTTGGGAACAGTGTGTCTTGTTGGATGGAGAATGCTGATAAAATAGTGGAGTGGCTGGAATTGGCAGCTGTGAAGGCAGGTAACCATACCCAGGCCGCGGATGATATTGATTGGTTTGCTTTCTATCTAGACTTTCTTTGCATGTTGCAGTTCATATGCTATCTTCCAATGATTCCGGGTTGCATTTACGGCATAGTTGTGTGCCAGATAGCCCACCTGGGGAGGGCATATTTGCTGCCTTCGGTGGAGAACTGCTCGTCAACCTGTTCTGTCAACAAAGTTGGCGGTAAGCCACTATAGATGCAAGAAGTGCTGTAGAATAAATCGGGGTATGGTTGAGTATATTGCAGGTAGCATTGACCTTCAGCGCAGGGAAGGGCTTCTTTGATCCCATTCTGTTGTCATGATCTGAGGTGTTTCACTCCACCTTTGATCTATGAAAGCAACCAGGTTGAGAAAAAGAAACATTAATCACACACATCCCACCTCTCTTTGTTAGATGCTCAAATTCATATACTAGGATATTGAATAGCCACTCACCTTCATACGCTTACATGACTTTACAGGTCATAGAAGGGATCCGATATGATATCTCCAGGAAGCCAACAAGAACAATACCCTGTATGAAGGTTAGCATTACTACGAATATTACACATGATTTGTGTGTGTATGACCTTGCAACCTCATTCAATTGGAGGCCTGTGAGTTGAGCAACAACAGTGCTTGCTTTCTATTGAGGTCCTTGTCTGAACATCATTGTTCTGCTCAGAATCCACACTCCAGGCAAGGATCGTTACTGAAGTGACTATTTTATCAGTTCTTGATGAGCATTGAATGGGCATACCGTGAGCTAGGAAGATTGCATATTCAGTGTATTGAGATGGTCGACCTGCAATATCAGCTGATCCGAGACTGGAGGGTAAGTATAGCTCACGATGCCGTAATGACACAGTACAAGGCCCATCGTGTTGATTGCAGTCCTTGTAAAAGAAACCTTCTCTTCTCTGCTAACAACTTGCAGCAGACGATGGGCATGATTATTGTGCAGGATGTGCTATATATATCATGGTTTATGAAGAAAGCTGATCGCAAGGTCACTTTATTTTACCTCTCCCACGCATTTGGCATGGTGAAATGCAGCTGTGATATGCTAACTTGAGTTAGCTCATGTTCAAACCAATTTCATTAGTCTCTAAGCCAGCCCCTAAACCATCATCCAGATTCATCCGAATATATGTTCACTGACCATTCCTCGAATATGGTCTACACTCACTGGAATCATGTTAAGTGCTGTATCTCTGAACAGACATCATTTGAAACGGACTGTCTGAGGGCTAATTATCGACAATATCACCCAATATTGATGAATGAAGGGCTATTACCTGACAGGATTTCATCACCTGCAGGCCGGTATCGACCCAAGCCATCATGGTTTAATTTCAGTCGGTGTATCTGGGTGGCCATCGCTGAGCTAGTCAACTGATAATCTAAGCATTGACAATGTACTGGGAGCCCCACCACCTGAGGATACTCCTGACAAAGAGACTGTAGACCACCTGAATCTTGATCCGACGTGAACCCCTAATCCAAGAAAGGCACAAGCTCATAGGCAGGTAGTTCAAGTGGAAAATGTGTGGGGGGTATGCATATGGCGAAGCAACTGGATTGTACAACAAGCATCGAAAGTACTCCGAACAGTGGAATCCATGGCATCCATTTTAGTCAGCACACGACTTTCAGCCCGCTCAATCATTTAGCCAGCAAACCAAAATATGGATAGATCAACATCTGAGGTGTAGACTGGACAGCATCAAAATAGAATCAGTCAAATCAGCAGATGCCTCGCAAAATCTCCTATCTCTACTCAATTATGGCGTTGGTGATGAATGTTGGTATCAGCAAAAAATATTTTGGTGCGGGCGGAATGGCTCCATCAGAGTGGACGAGCTCCGTCAGAGCCGTCAGAGACACCCCGGTGGCGGATTACTCAGCACCCGGCCTCAATAGCATGCGTCGCGTTGCATATCCCCCTCCGATTGCTGTTTCACCTTGTCTTCTCGCTCTGTGAGTCTCCTATTCTAAACGAACACTCTGGCGTTGTGGCCAACTGTGACCATACGTCAGAATGGGTTCATTGGGTAGGTGCTTGCATCAGGAGTGCAATGCAATAGGTCACGTTGCGAGAATCTCTCCTCGCATTCCTTCTACCGGCGCACGAAATTCAATTCTCTCTTGACTAATTATACGCATCATTCGAAGTCGCCAGACCTATGTGGCTATTGAGAATCCATCGCTTGTTCCGTCCGTCTCCTGTCTTACTACTGGTAGCTGTCTCTGGAATTATGTGCACGCAGCCGACAATATTTCCCATGCTGAAAACTTCCAAAGCAGCGGCTGCCGGTGCTTTGCTCACTTGTTCAAATTTTGTGACAAGATCCGAGTTTCCCGAGCTTTCAGGTATTGTGGTGAGCATCAGGGCTCACCAGGACTCAATGAAAGCTCCATCCACGTTTTGGAGCTTGGTTTTGAATAGTCATTGCAGATGCCACAAGAGACACCCTTTCAGCGCGCCATAACACCTCCCTGGTTGTTGCTTTACCCACACCTAGTCGTTCTGTTGTTACCCTCCGCGCCTGCTTTGGCTTCCTGTGCATCGACACATCTGAGATATGCATTCACCTTCTAAACCCTGAACTTGAACCTGAATACCATGGTAAACACAGAGCTCCATTGCGTGCAGTTGTTCATCTGATATATACGTCTTGGTAAGACTCTTATGCTGTATAAACTCCCGCGTGCCACCGTATATTGCTGCGCAGTGTGTTGCGTCTTGCGTATTGTCGAGTAATGCTCTGAAGTCTTCGATAACAGCGTCTCGATGCTTTCCATCACAGCGGTTTTGGGGTCCCATGAATTCAGGCGTCGCATAGGACTGGGGGCTCAGGGGGGCAGCAGGATCAGCACCGGAAGGGAGGACTATGCAGGCGGCAGCGCTGATCACCCGACGCTGAGCGAGGGCTTGGAGATTGAGCTCTCTGATTTCGAAGCAGAGAATGCGACGCTGATAAGTGAGTACTTGTGGCAGGTAGTTGAGATTGTGATTGGGGGCGTTCCAACCGTCCTTGAGGTTTGCTTTATGTGCTTGTTCATGTCTCTCGGCAGAGTACTGTTGCAAGGCTCCATATCAACGAATCTGTTCGGCCTGATGAGACATCAAGTGGATCATCGGAAAGTTGAAGTCGGCATCTAACCCCTTGGAAATATCTACCTCGTGGCTGATATAATCCTGCCAGGGGTTCATTTTGCGCCGCTTCTTGGACGGCGTCCAGGGTTCAGCATTTGTTTCCCCGTCTACCGTTTGCTTCTGCACGAGTTCCGGTCTCAGGGCATTGGCTCTTCCCTTCGCTTTTTCGCTGGCTCCCCCGAGTAAGAAAACATCTTTGAAGGTGTGAAAACGATGCAAGGCGTCCTACATGTAGCTCAATGTTGCATCATCGTGAGAGTTATATCGAGCATACATATAGAATTCTAACACTGCCCGTGTGCACTCAATTGCGCAATTGATTATGGGACGCTGAGTGGGGTTTCTGCCTCATAGAGACTGGGTTACAACTCCAAGCAGGTACCAGCTCATTTCCTTCATCTCCTTCCCATTCCATTGAGAAACTTCCTCATACGACTTATTTTTTGGTGTGAGGTTGTGGTCAGCAGGCACGGCTAACCAGATTGCATTGTACATGTTCAGCCGTTCCTGCATCTTCAGGAAGTGGAAAATCCACTTCTGAAGGTGGTCAAGCATGCTGATCTGCATTGTATGGTGGAGGTCGGGCGTAGGGAGGCCGCTCACAATACAGGGAATATGTCGAAACACGGTGAATCCTCGGTGAACATGGCACGACGAAAATTTGACATCGGCTGCCTTGGTGTTGGCATCGCTGAGCATTCTATATTGGTTGTGATCCCGCTGGGGGTGTTGCTTATCAGGATGCACATAATCTCCAAGTTCGTTCTTTGGACACTCGTACCAAACAGAGACATGCCACTTGGGATGATATAGGTCGCTATAGTCTGGGCAATCTGCAAGCCATGCTACTAAAACCGGTTTCCAATGCTTGAAGTTGCCATCTGCACAGAGAACGTTGTAATACCCGCTCCCGGAGCTGCGATTCTGTTTAAAGGTGATTGGCTGGAGGTGGCGCCAGAGTAGTTTGTTCAGCACCTCTCGATTTGTTTGCCGCTGCTCATGCAGCCGCTTCTGAGGGATATTGCCGTTTTTGATTGGAATCAGTAGGAGAGTGACCATTACGACGCTGTGCGTTGAGGGCATCTGGCGGATCTTCGAAGATAGATTGCCAATTGTCATATATACAGGCCACTCTTCCTTGTCAACAGCAAAATTGGAGAGATGTGTTCAGTCGGACATCAAGATCAAGGGAACCGGTTTATCGCCCACTCTGTACATTGACTGAATATTGATTACCACGTGATTATCCTCAAGTATTTCTCCTGGCTTGTGTCTCCCACCACCAGTCCACAGTGTGCATTTCAGTATAGAGGCATTTTGGGGGCGTATCGCTTTTAAAGCAATGCTGTAGGGTGAAAATGAGATGCTCGGCGTAGGCTGGCTGCCGCATCAACCATCTCATGCTTTTGATGATGTCTGGACTCCAGTATATGATAGGGCTTTGGTGATTGTCATTCCATCTCATATCCTCGAGAGTATGTAGTTCCCACTCCCCAAGAGCCTGATCATCTGCCCTGTTTGCCACGAGCATCTGGACGCCATCCCCGTTCTCGAAGGTTGGGAAACGCAGAGCGGTGTTTCCTTCCTTCAGCACGTTGTCATAGTACGTATTCATGCCCTTCTTCTTGATCCCACACTGGATAAATTTGTACTCTTCACGCGTCACAAATGGGTAGTAGGGATTGTTTTGTAGGTTCATCTCAAGGCAGCCCTTAGCGGGGAGTTCCCATGGCTCAGCAATGGAATCAATACGCAGAGCGCCGACGCCGGGGTATATTTCCGTCCCCGGCAGAGGTGGCAGTGGTTGAGAATCGGAGTCTGTGATGTTTTCAATGTTTTCGAGGTAGGGAAACGCGTCCAAGTGGTCGACTGAATCTGTGTTAGTGTTGAATTCACGACGCTGAGCGGCTTCAACCTGTCGGGGTGTGCTGCGAATAGTCAGATTCTTCTGGCATGCCACTAGAAGGTGTTCAGGATGGTGTAATTTGATATGTTCAAGTCGCCAGCTGTGTGAGGTGAACTTCTTTTCGCATGGAAATTCAGGGCAACAGTAGGGGTCTTCTCTGGCATTGTCGATGACATGCAAGGAGTGGAGTATACACTGTAGAAAGAGACGAAAGTTGGTGCCAGGCATGAGCAGCCTCGTGTGTATGCTCACGATACTTCCACCTAACTTATAGAGCCTTAACACCCTCACAAGGAGGTTCCTTACACGCCAGGAGTTGTAAAAACGCTGCATGTGTGATGTCCCATAATACTATCAATATATAAAACCAACAAAATAAAACCAAGACAAAACCCATAAATAAAATACACCTTGAGCGGTCCAAAAACCTCGTGACGCATGTAATAATCAATGCCTTGGATAGATAGATCAGGACAAAGGAAACGAACAAGACAAGAACCGGACCCTAACCCAAACGCAACAATCATCTCCTCCTCTGCAACGCAAGGACTGGTTCACTCCTCGCGAACCTAGCCATCCGGGCGGCCCTCAGGGGGAGGGATATTGGGGCGAGGGACATCGGGGAGAGGGACCTCGGGGAGACTGTCACCACCTGCCGATTCAATCAGCAGCTGCTGATCCACAGCCACATCCGAGGAGTTTCTGGCTGCCTCTGCTTCTCACAGAGTTGGCACTGCTGGGCAAGGTGTTTGCGGCGTCACAAGCCCCAAATGTTACAGCCCACTCTGGGGATGAGTCTCCAGAGTTCATGGTTGTGGGTGAGGCTCTGGGGTGTGTGGCTGTTCGGCTGGAGCCAGAGGTTGTGGCCGTGGGGTATGCTCTCGCATCTCCTGGCCTTGCCCAGATAGCACGATTGGCTGATCGTCTACAATAGTATCTCCATCGTCAGCCGATGTATTTACCATCTCCCACTGGCCAATTGTCCAAGGTTCTTTGCCATCATCCTCATCCTCATCCTGCTCCTCATCCTCATCCTCCTCCTGCTCATCCTTCTCCTCTTCATCTAGCTCCTCTTCATCTTCCTTCTCATCATCGTCACCGTCCCTTTCCATATCCACGTCCCCATCTAAATCAATGCCGCACGGTGGGTCAACATCATCCTCCATGCACATATCCACATCAGAATCATGTTCTGAGTCGTATTCGCTGTCCGACCCAGTAGAGTCAGTATCATCATCTGAGGAAATTGACACTCTGGGCGATGCTTCCGGCTCTAAACATATCCGCTTTAGTTAGCCCTCTGTGTCCAAGTCTGCCTCTGATATTCCCTTCTGCAACTGCAAAGCAACAGCGCAAGATATATCATCTCCCCCTGGGGTTTGTTTCGCAATACCTTTCCCTGTATCGTTTCACTTCCCCTTCCCCTTCCCTTTCCCCTTCCCGTTCTCAGTTGCCTTCCCTTTCCCCTTCCCATCCTTTGTTTCCTTCCCTTTCCGGGTCCTTTTCTCACCACCCTGCATGTCCTCCTCACCCTCGCCGTCGTCATTGTCATTGTCAGCGCCATGATGGCTCCATCCACCACTCCACGCTCTGGGATCCGCCCAGTTCTCATCCTCATCATCCTCGTCGATCACCTCATCCCTATTCAGTGGTCTAACGGCCAGGAAGTGGCCTGGCTTGTACTGCCAGCAGCTTGGTGGCTCAATCTTTGCCCAGAGATCATCACTACCATACCAGGGGAAATGCTCGCCGGTGCGTTTAACCTTTCCCGAGCTGGTTTTCTACGGATTGGACCGATTGACTTGATCCCCAAAAGAACGGTGGTTGTCCCACCTCCAATTGTTCATTTGGTCACGGGTTTTGTCAAACATTTGCCCCATATATGAGGGAAGGCTGCCCACCACTTCTGAAAAGGTGAACTCCTGCTTCTGCAGTGTGGCCACATCAGCTGGAATTGTGAGAAGTGGCGAGTCGTGACTGGATCAAGAAAGATTATATCATTAAAGAGGTCCCAGGCCCTCTCATCCTTGATGCCTCAAACATTGTTTATCCGTATGAGTCCACAGATGTGTCCTGAGATGAATCCCTCTGTACGGTCCGGATCCAATGCCAGGCGACGATTTATATTTGATCATGGCGTTTTTGTCCTAGCAGTTGCCTTCCACTTTCCATTGCGGCTGCTCTTTTGTGCCATCGCTGCGAGTTGAAAATGAATCTACAACCGAGGCGTTAGCATTACGTTACAGTTGAACATAGCGAAAGACAGCCCAGAGTGAATGTACAAAGTTGTGTAGGTTATCGGGTGTGTTTTGAAATGATAGGCGTTGTTTTGTGCAAGTCACATGATGTCGAGATAGTTCAGGATGTTGCCAGTGTGTTGAATGCGGGAGGAGAAGATAATGGATGTGTAGGCAGGAAGAAGGGATATATATACTCGAGTTCCTGCTATTTGATTCACATCCTGCGTTTTTTTGGTTAACGAACACAAAACAGACCAGCCTTCATCTTGCACAACGACCAAGCACCTCATGAATGAGGAGCCTCCAGACGAGATTTAGTACTCGCGGTGAGGACAGGTTGCGATGCCGGGCGTTGCTTTGGCATCACATACAACTTTTACTGCTCAAACATCGTGCATCTCGGAGCAAACTGAGTAGTACTCAAGTTGTCCCAACAGTGCAACCATCCAACACGGCTACCAACGCGTAGCGGTGGAAAAAGCACATGCAACTAATGTCATAGGATAGAGAATACATCATTGTTCTCTTTACGATGCTTTTAGCTCAGCCAGAGGGGGATTTCCACCGAAAAGCTGAAGATATACACAATCGATGGTGCGAACTATTGCGCCAAGACCGAGTGCAATACGATGATACTCGCGCCAAGAAGGCATAAACACCTCTCAAGCGGTGCAAATAGACCTTCAGATGTTGCTGTAACAGTGAATGTCAATGCTGAGTTTAATTTGAGTTTGATCTGATGGCAGTCGACCCCTTGATTGAATGCTTTTGAAGGGATCTCGTCCCCGAGTGTTGTCACGGTTTAGAGTCCAGCGCCGTCTACACTGCGCCTCCCTTTTTTGTCGAATCCCTCCATGGTCGCTCTAATAGGAGTATACCTCGCCTGCTATTGCATATGCATGCAGAGGAAATTATTCCTACAATCATAACGTCGAACATCCATATCGGATGATGCGTTCGCAAAACCCTCACCCTGTCATGTCTCCGGTCGTACGAAATGTTCGAAGTCTTGCTAATTGTCCAAATCGACAAAAGGGTGGGCCTTGGGGGAATTCGCAACTTCCCCGCCTCTACGAGACGCATTTCTGTACCCGCTGGTGGGAGGGATTCCTCTCAAGGAGGGAGTTCCACAGCCTCTTCAATCCAAGGACAGAAATGTACCCCCTCATCTTCGCTGAACAATTCTCGCGTTGCAGATATCACTCACCGTGTGACTTCCACCCCGTCCGCTACACAGCGATGGTCAATAATTACTCCAACCGCCATATACAAGAAGTCGTAACACACCAGCACCCAGCAGAACCTCGCAGAGAGACTCAACCCGTGGCGTTGTATCCAGCCCCGCATCCAGAGTTGCTAGCACTCCCACTCCTCTCAGCAGTCTTGAAAACCTGCCTACCCCCATCCCAAATCCAGAAGCCCTCACAATCATTACAAATCCACTGCGAACGCAAGCTACAGACAGGAATCAGAGACAGAAGCAGTCGCAATTGCAAACGCAAGCAGTGTCAACACCTCGATCAGTGGTGTCTGAGAGTCGCAGCATCCATCGATTTGGTCACTCTGACATGACGCGTCTTGTATTTGCATTAGGCAGGCTTTTGGAGCTCTCCATGTGGAACAGTCGGCAATTTCTGATTGCAAGCGACTTGGAGACGGTTAGCTATGCAACGCGACGCTTTGCGAAAGGATTAGCTGAAGCCCCACACTGGTAGATAATAGAGACGGACCGGAACACCGCAATGCAGCAAAACATCATTTGGTCCATAGCATTTGAGGCATGCACAAAGGAGATCTTGAAAGAGCTAGGCTGAAGCAACGGCCCACATTGGATATTACATGCACAAACCGGTACCAGGTTTGCGCACAAGCCGATAAGGTTAAATCCCATTTCATTCAATTAGCAAGGGACAATATTGCAGAGCTATCTGATCTCCACCGCATTGAATCCGCCGCAGAGCATTTGGAATTCATTGATTCCCTTCCGGCAGACAATAAGTATCTTTTGCCTGCAGCAGACAGTGTGGAAGGTGGTGTACATGGTCCAAATCCAACGCAGAGAGTGTCGAAAGCTGCTCACAAATGGCCAGCATCCGCTTTACTTCCTGGCAGGAGCAATCCCGGGGTTTATCCACTTCAAATTGTATCATCGGGCGACTAACGGCGGTCAGTATGCTGTTGCATTTTATGATTCCATGATTGACGACAAGGACAGTCATATACCTTCGCCACAGATCATGTTTACCTGCACTGCGTCGCGCCAGATTCCCCTGGAGTGGCAAAAGAACAAAGGCGTTCATCCGAAAGCTTCCGTGTCAAAGCTGAACGCAGACACAACTGATCACTCGAACTCCTTCAATTACAAGAATGCCGGCGGTAAGAACGCATCCTGCTGTGCTGCAACGGGTCGCAAGTTGTTAACCTCACCTGGCGTTGGAGACACATATACATTCTTGATGAATACCTGGAACACACTACCGGAGAGCTACCAACAGAGGGTGTATTACATCACTCTTGCTACAGTCAAATGTCAGATCCAACTGGCGGAGAACCCAACGCCTGCCGTGGTGATCAGCATTGAAGCAGAGCGTGTTGACAATGCTATTCTTCTCGATTATTTGCCTTCCAAGTGGCATTTGAGGAGGCCGAGATCGGAAGCACTGACCCAAACATCCTGATAGACATCAATTGTACGGATGACAAACTTCATTTTGGGATGCCAGGGGTCAGCTGGGATTTCAAAGATGAAGGTGATGGACGCGATGTGCGCGATGCCATCCCCACCGCAAGCTGGTGAGGACAGCCCGCGACTGAACTCGAGAGGTTTGACCTGGGAATCAGCGATGTCGATGGGTATGAGGGCGAGGATGGCGACGATGCGGATGCGGATGAGGAGGAAGAAGCATAGCAAGCCGATGATGGATCAACGCAGAATTTGGAGGACTGAGGGCATAGTAGGTTTGACCTGGCACCCCGTGATGTCGACGGGTATGAGTGCGAGCATGGGGACGAAGTGGATGCAGATGACAAGGAATAAGCATCGCAAGCCAATGATGGATCAACGCATAATATGGAGGACTGAGCACGGAGTAGGTTTGACATGGGAACCAGTGATGTCGATGGGTATGAGTGCGAGCATGGCGAAGAAGCGGATGCGGATGAGGAGGAATACCCATCGCAAGCCGATGATGGATCAATGCAGAATGTGGAGGACTGAGGGCATTGTACTAGAGAGTGTGAAGATTGGACTGTATATTTCAGACCTGGAGAATACGATAATGGCAAAGCAAATGCAAAGGCAAGCGATGTATCTGAAGCGAAGACTGTATTGCAATATGTGACATAATCTCAAAGCTAAACATATGTGGGGTGAGTGTGGCATCCGATATGTAGTAATAGCGGAGAGGTAAAATGTGACTATCGGCCGAAGAAAGGCATAAACATTGCCAGGCATTGTGTGAATGGCTACACCATAACTGCAGCCCCTGCGAAGAGTGTAACTCACGTGTCGTTCTGATGGTGCGTATACCAGGCGCCAAGTAATAGAGGTAAGAATGCAACGGGAAGTATGTTGTTCCGTGTCAGAGGGTATGAGGTTCTGTCAGAGCCGTCAGAGCCATCCGGAACACTGGGGTTTTTCATACGGAACCTAGCGTTGTTGCTGATGGGATTGACGAGGATTCACCTATCTTCGAAACATTATACCACAGGGACATTTTCTGATGTATGCAGTTCCTGTTGCCACTTCACCCATGGCAGACGAACCTCGATTTTGAACCAGTGCACCTTACTGACTCGGAAGCTCGCCAAATCTGTAGGGAGAGGAGCGCTGCGGATTGGTTGTGGGATATGCAGGATCAACTTCCTGCCAGCGCGACAGTTGTGCCACTGATTTGTGCATGCAACCAGACTGACTTGAACACTTTTTCAGGAAATGAGCATGCCTCACCATTCTATCTCACAATTGGTAAGATTTGAAAAGAAATCGACTGGACACCTCCACAGCGTGCCTGACTTCTCGTTGGGCAGGTACCCAGTCCCCCAAAAGTTGACAGAAATACTGATGAGGCATGGCATTACGCGGTTGGAACAGTGCTCGCCCTCCTCCAGAATCTGTGACACAACTGGTCCAGGCTTGAAATGGAATCGCACTGATGGATTCCACAGACAATGTTATCCTCTGTTGGTAGCCTGGGTCAGAGATTGTCCAGAAGTCATGCTTGCTCAAGTCTCATATGTCCCATGCCTGTTGTGTGAAGTTCCTAAAGGTGAGCTGATGGGGCATTCCACATTTCGACCACTCGATAACTCAAGAGATCAGCATGTTTGGTGGTTGCTCCTGGACGATTCTGATCTTGATGTTCTGTACACTCTTGGTGTTGATCCCATCCAAAACGAGTTCTGACTATACCCTCCCTGCAATGTCCATTGGCTTTGGTAGCCTGATGAAATGCATCAGCTACTGTTGGGTTTAGTTAAAGACTTATTGCACTGGCAACTCAAATACGTGAAAGTTAGAAATGCCAAGGATCAGTTTGACAATCGATTCACATTGGTACCACAATATCTAGGGCTCCAGAGCTTCTCTAAACCATTGGATTCGATGAAAAGTAGCTCCTAGCAGCGATAAGAGATCGCAGGCATGATCAGAACACTGACAGTGAATTGAGTACCAATTCTGGACTGCTGCAAGGATCACAGGAAAAGTGTGGCAGAAACAGCCTATGATGAAATGGAAATGGGAGCTGTGAGGGGTATTATGTGAATTCTCTCTACTTGTTAGCCAACAAAATGACTCTGATCTAACCCTCACAGCACTAGACGACGCACTGAAGGGATGTTGTCAACTGAACGGTGCTTGTCAAGCACAGAAAACGTCGAAGTCTGCGAAGGCCAAAGTGGATGAACAGTTAGCAAGAGAATCCCATCAGTAACGAGAATGCAAGATTGATAAACTGCATGCTGCGATGGAGGTTCAGGTGTTGGGGGCTGAAAAGGTTACCACAACAAAATGAAGCCAATTTCCGGTGCACCTGAATAGGGCCTGACAAGCACTAACCAAATGGTCACATGCTGATCGGCAGTGTGCAAAAGAGCGATTGAAGCGCGAAATCCACCAACTGACACCTTTCAAATGCAAGCATTTCGATTAATTATTCCAACATCCTGAGCAACAACTATTGCAGAAAGTCAGGAGAAATGCAACCAGTTGCAGAACCACATTTGACCAAAGACTCGCTGAAAAGACAATTTCTGCGGGAGACAAGGTCTATGGAGCGGCAAAGATGACCGCCGCCAAGAGTGTGAAGTTCATAGCCCGGCTATCCAATGCCGGGACAGAAGCCACCCGGTGGAAAGTTGCTGATACCGCCCGCGTTGTAAGTCTGCTCTAGACAGAGATTTATGGTATCACTTCGAATCGGCAGATGCAGTTCAAGAAGGAATTGTCCATCTGCTCGATCGAGTCTGGACTTGGGTGGAAGGCAATTGGCATGGAAGAGCTCCGGATAACCATTGAACAGCATTTAATACATTTCAGATATCCAAAGAAGCATCCATCCTGTTTGCCATATATCAGAGTCAATTCGGCAAATGGGTTCTCACAACCAATTTCAACACCGATATTTCTGAACAGTTACATATCGGCGATGTGAAACAAGTGTATCGATCTACAACCAAAGTCAATCACATTCGACAGATGGTCAAGCACAATGACAGGTGTACCCGTCTTGACTATATGGGGGAGACACTGTCTCATCTGGCCCTTCAAGGCTGGTGTGATATTGACTCTGCAATAGTCTTCACCCTACTATCCACTACTGATACACGGCGAAATAATTGCAGAGCCCATCTCTTATGCCTCCAGCATTGTCAGGAAGAGCCATTATTCCTCCCCGGATCACAACAGGTTCATCATTTGAGAGAAACCCATGTCTGCGGAGTGTGTAGAAGCATCAAACTAACCTCACTCAGAGAAGAATCAGAAGATTTCAGAATTCCCAACTGTGGTCAGCTATTCCTTGCACAAAATGAAGGGGACAGGGGACACGAAGTTTGTGGACTGGTGCTCGGATATGATCAGAATGCACTCATAGACTGTCTATTTAATCCACTTCAGAATGGGCTGTTGTACTACCGTGAACCATGTCACTGCTCTACATCTGTTGAGCGTCTAGGACTTGATTGCAAGATAGAATATACCAATGCCAACCAACGGATCATGCCTAAATCTCATATCATTGGGGTCCAATATACGGAAAGTGGCCTCGATAACACTTTCCAAAGCTGTGTTCATTGTTTTCCTTTATTACTCTTGAGCTGGACTCCACCGAATCAGATCCTCCAATTTCTGGAGCTCCTGCCACCAGGAATCAGGATATAAACCCTTTCTACGAGGTGCAAGAAGACTAAACAATGGATATTACACCCTCAAGCGGGAGAATATGTGGTGGTAATTCTAACAAAGTACAATGATTCGCATGATTGGGCTTATTGTGTTGATGGCATCATCCAGGTTGTCACACAGACTGATAAGATGCATATTGAACTTGTGGGAGCAATTGTTGGACCGGCAAATTTGGTGCAAGAGAATGCTGCATCAGACAGAAACGATATCTTATGGCTTGTAAATAATCATGTGGATTTGGATACCTACAGGACTGTATATTAAGATACAATGCCTGAATGAAGGTGTGCAGGAGGAAGATAGTTAATTGAATTGTACTATTTGACATTGACATTATCCTAAGCAATCCCAGACAGTGTAACTACTGGTTCGAGGTGCAATGGAATAGTCTTGGACAGGCAGCCAATACTCCAAATCCCTCCAAAATTTGCGCATTCTCATCATTTGATTTTGCAGCATTTTGAAGACAATGATACACTCTTCCGGAGATTCTTGTATTCTGTTCTACAACTTCCGGCGCATTGAGGAGCACCTGAGAGCACATAGCTTTGCAATCAACCTATCTGGGAGCATCTGGAAGCAACTGGAAGCATCAGTGTGGCAGTTCAAAGTTGCTCAGTTATTCAGTTAAAACTTCCAAACGATTTTACATTTTGCTGATGCAGTGATACAGGTATGGTATCACAGTGTCCAGATAATATGGCGATGGAAGGAAATCCTAAATCTCTGAGGAAGTCATTCACTTTCCTCTCTGCTCTAAACATGCAAGAATCAGACCCTACATCACCCTACTGAAGTCCCAATTGAACCATGTCTGACAATAGCTGACCACTCACCACTGACCAATTTCTACCAGGCCTACAGAAGCAACTGGTTGATATAACCAAAGAAGGGTGAGAATCCAAGGGGGAAGTCAAAGCTATCCAAAATCATATAGTGAACGCATTGACCGTTCCAGCTGACATGGCCATCAGCAACAACTCTAGTTTCTGTCAGAAACACCTGGGGGTTCCTGACAGCTCTGACGGCTCTGACGGAACCTCGTACCCTCTGACGGAGAATCACATGCTACCCGTCGCCCAGGCGACGGATCGCGTTGCATAGCATCAGCACAATGTATTCTAGTCACTGGAAGCCTCCAGGAGTGTCTGAGAGGATGTGGAGTGTAAACTTAGATGCATCGATTTCAGGAGAGTATCAGACCCTAGGAGGGCATTCCTGCCGGCCTTCAGAGTAACTGGGAGCGCCGATGACAGGCCTGGGAGCACCTGGGAGCACCGGCAACAAACCTGAGAGCATTGGCGACATGTCTGGGAGCACCTCGAATCACAGTCATGTATTCAGTTTGTATTCTCATCTGTGTATCTATGTATCTATATAGCTACTCATCTACCCACGCTATATCTGCACTGGCCGCAGGCGGTGCTTGAGAGCAAGTCGAGGTGCGCCTGAAAATGACGATCGAGTGAACTGCGAGATATACTCCGAGGCCGTGATTGATTGAGTTCGGAGATGCACTTCGAGGCCACGATGGAGCGAGTTTGGAGATGCACTTGGAGGCCATGATCATGCTAACTTTGAGCCTGTAATCGATCGAGTTTGGAGATGCACTTGGAGGCCATGATCGTGCGAACCTGCAGGACGCAATCGAGCGAGTTTGGAGATGCACTTGGAGGCGACGATCGAGCGAGTTTGGAGATGCACTTGCAGGCCGTGATCGAGCGAGATTGGACGAGTACTTGGAGGCGGTCGATGGACGGCGCACCGGGTGATGAGACTCTATTCATCAGTTGGTTTACTCACAACAATGGGAATGCGACAATGTGACTGTTCTTTTGAGCTCTCATGGAGAGCTGGCTGATGGCGGTCGATCATTTACAGAGGTACGCCGGAAGCTGAAGCTACATTCAGGGGTCAACTCATAATCATGAGAATGAAGAAAAGACAATCAATCTTGGGTGGATGCTGTACTCGGTGTATGCTGTACTTGGTGTCAACTCATGATCATGCCATGGAGAGATAGAGAGGGATGACCTAACTTTGTGTTCTGCGATGATGGTTGAGTTGTGGATGAGAAAGAGAAAGATGGGGGATGAAGTTGAGAATGATATGGAGGATACAAGCGGATATGAGAAATCAGGGGTACGACTTGCCTGATTGGGTTGGGAAGACCACCTATCTGTGTTAGTTCGTGCTGGATCGGGACTCGTACCTGCCATATCAGGGATGGCCAATTCACTCGCACATGAAATTCTCTAAGTCCCAGTTTCTCATGATAATTTCCCCCATCTCCTCTGATCTCTCTCTTTCTTGTGCTCAACTCTACCATCACCTAAGAACACGAAGTTAAGTCTTCCCTCTCTATCTCTCCATGCCATAATCATGAGTTCAGACAGAGTACAGGATACACCAAGTACAGCATCATCCCAATATCGACAGTCTCCCGCTCCCAGCCAGTTTCTCATCTCTCGGCGGATGTTGTACTCAACTCTCTACATTCCCACAATTACAAGTTGACCCATGAATAGAGTCTCAGCTGCCATCGCGCCTCCCTCCAAATCAACCGCCTCCAAGTACTCCTCCAATCTTGCTCGATCATAGCCTGCAAGTGCATCTCCAAACTCGCTTGGTCACAGCCTCAGAGTGCATCTGCAAACTCGATCGATCACGACCTCCAAGTGCATCTTCTGAGTTCACTCCATCTCGGCCTCCAAGTGCATCTCCAACCTCGCTCCATCACGGCCTCCAAGTGTATCTCCATACTTGCTCGATTATGGCCAGCAAGTTTGCACGATCATGACCTCCAAGTGAATCTCCAAACTCGCTCGAGCCCGGCCTCCAAGTGCATCTCTGAGTTCCTTCGATCTCCGTCTCCAAGTGCATCTCAAACAGGCTCGATCAAGTACATCTTCAAGGAGCGACGGCGGTTGTATGGAGATACAGGGGTAACGGGGGTGGACAGAGTGATGGGGAGTATATATTCAGCCGACCACAGAGTAGATAGACATCATCTCATTTCCGTCTCCTCTTATCATACAATCACATTCACACTCAATCTGTCCCAAAGTTTGGTCTCACTCGCTCAGTCTGAGATGTCGTGGATCCTCACGACCGGGTAGTATCATATCTTCTCACTTTCCCACGCGCCTCGAGCGTAATGTAGAAGTAACGCAAGGAGAGATTTTCGCAGCATCACCCATTGCATTGCAATCCTGATGCAAGGGTGTACCCAATGAACTCATTCCGACATATGGTCACAGTTGGCCACAATGCCAAAGTGTTTGTTTAAAATACGAGACCAACAGAGCGAGAAGAAACGGCAAAACAGCGATCGGTGGGCGATATGCAACGCGTCCTGTGGTATTGACGCCAGCCGCAGAGTAATCCGCCACCGGGGTTCCTCTGACTGCTCCGATGGAGCACGTCTACTCTGACACAGCCATTGCGCCCGGACGGAAATGTTTCTTGCTGATGGCAGTAGCTGCTACTGTAATTGCTGAGAGCAATTGGCTGAAATTACTTGAGTCCCAAGACTGTCCAGGGTTAAAACCAATATGGTTGTGAGACTGGATTGTCCAAGTATAAACAGTTACTCAATACAAATGAATGACCTTTGCTGTCAGAAAATTGATTATACTGTGAGTATTCAACCGACTACAACACATTGTCTTGCAGCAGATGTTGTCGTATGAGCCCCAAGACAGAACAATACAGCTGCAGCATCAACCATCTTTTATACAACATCAGAAAGCAGTATTTGAGTACTCTCACAGAGAAGCAACTCTTGAATGAATGATTCATCAAATTAAATTCAATAATGAAGAGCTCTTCTCCTTTTGCTCACAGTTTCAAGTAATTGCTGCTAAGCATGGTCGTATTTTAACAACCTGCTGCAATATCCTGAGAATGGGACTATGGGAAGAAATACAGTACTTGTTTCAATATACTAATGTTCTGGACACATTTTCTATTTCATCAGAATGTGTCAAAACTTGGAAATCCAGATTCAACCATATTGGGCAGAATAGACCACAGTACAGAGGACGTTAATAGGTTTTGCCTCTTTCCCCAAATTTCTCTTCACTTCAAATAACCCAGCCACAGCTCTGGCTGTTACTATTGAACCATATGCTGCACCTGCTCTCACAGATTCAAATATAGAAAGACCCAGGAATAGGGCAAAGGACATGGTGAAGATATTTATTGATAGAGGGCGACTATCCTGTAGTACATTAAATCACAGGATAGCAGAATGGAAAGAGATGAAAGAGCCTTACATATTCAGAATGGTGGTGGCAGTACGACAATCCCATGAGCATGCTGAAGAGTTGGCAAATGAACAATTGAAGAAAATTAGAAATGCATTGTAATTGATCGAAAAGGATTCTATTCAAATACTTCAAAATAATATCAAATGTGATGTTTTTCAGCTAGTAAGATTTATGTTCTGGTAGGATCAACAGAAGGGAAACATTTGAATGTAATCTGCACTTTGAAAATAAAATATCTGGTGATACTGATAAATGCATTAATTGACAGCTCAGCTACAGTCATTGTACTAAATAACTAGGTTTCCAATTGTGACCACCAATAACCTCGCTGAGAGTTGAAATCAAGAACACGAAGTTATAGTTATTCAGCTCAGATCCACTAAGTCTGGAACTGTTATACTTCTCACTATAGTTGAAATAACAATTTAGAAAAGTCAGAAACACCACCCAAGGTTTGTTACGAAACTCAAATATTATCCAAATGTGCTGGGACCACAATACCTACAGTTACATGATGTTGTGGTAAAGTGTGCAATGAATGCAGTGCTGTTCAGGTGATGTTATCAAACTTTCCTCTGTGACCATAGATTTTAGATCACTGAGAAAGTATCGGACAAAATGCCTATTACGGGAGTGATTCCACCAAAGTAACTATACTTGTACGTCTCAAGAGATACTCAACTCAGTTCAAGGTACATGGCCATAGTTCTTATCATATTCGTCTAAGCATATCTCCACAGAAAGTGTATTGGCAACATGTATAAATCGTATTCGCAAAGAGGACATGTATGTATAGTTGTATCAGATGCTACTAAGGGGATAGCAACTAAATCATATCGAGGCGTAACGCAATACTGACAATACATATAACATGTATAGTCAATCTATGTGATTTATTAAGATCATAAAGTATTCTGTATAATCAATCTTCGTTGATTGGTTGATATCATAAGATGTGTTCATATAATTGAGCTCAGTGATGAATTAGTCACGTATATTCATATATTGAATCTCAGCAATTATTTATTATCGTAATGAATTTGGTATAATTAATCTTGGTGAGTATTTAATATCGTGGCAGTAATATTTTGCCCGTTGATAGTGCAATCATTATTGACATATATCTTCACAAAATATTCCTCTATCTCTTTCTTGATAAATCTGATGTTCAGATAATATTGGCAATATTACCTCTCACCGTAATCTCCCTCAATATTCCAAATCTCCATTCTTAAGAAGATTACAAATTACACTCCATCGCGTCTTATTCTGTTTCCCAATCTCGCTTCCAATTCTGAATTTGAATCGTTGGGTTTATTCCTAAAGATCTTTCCAGTGCGCATTGTATGAAACTGACTTTGCTGTGTGTTCCGGAAATTAGGAAGTAAATTACTTCGAGCTGAATCCACTTCAGTATCTCAACCGTTAATATCTAACACAGGTATTTCAGATTCAGGAACAATTAACCCTGCTATCCCTGGATTTGGTAAAGGTGATACCACGAGATTGTTAACGTATTCTGAAGGGAATACATTATAATTGCGAGAATAAATCAATATCTCAGTGAACTGAATTTTACATGCCAACCACCAAATACACTGTGCCGCAAACAACCGATCTTCTCCTTCGAAGCGATCTAGTTATGAAGATAATGTGCACAGTATTATGTCGTACTCGGTATTGAACCGATGCTCAACAATGGGGTGGGGGAACCGCGTACAATCCTAAAACATAATACCAATATACTCAATAATAATAATAATAATAATAAGAACTGAAAACAACAATAATGTTTCAGCTTCTTCTTCGCAGGTAGGTATCGCAGGTATTGTTCGTGCTTCTGGGGCTGTTCATTTGAATGCCGAAGCATCGCTGTCTCTTTATAGCTCTCTTGTATTGTATGATTGGCTTTTAGGAGTTACTCCCTCCATAAGGCCATCATCATAGATCAAGGATTGCTATGATCTCGTCTGCCATATCCTAGAGTCCTACTTAACAATCTTTAATCTCTCTTGATAGCTGACCACGCATCCCAAACGTTACTGTGTATTGCATCATGGAGTTTAAAGTGTTACTCTCCCTGGAGGGCGATCATCAGCAATGAGATTTATTCACACAGTTGCGTCGAATTAGATATCTTGGTACATGTTCATTCGGATATTCAAAACCTCTCCTCTCCTGACGTGCTTATTTGGATGGCTTTAAACTGATTGTTAAATTATATCAAGACACAACCTCACCCTTCAGGCATTTTGCTGTATCTGCTTCGGAGGCTATATGTGTCGGCCCCCTATTGTTCTGTCGACAATTAATTATGACAAATTAATCTGCCTGTTTGTTTGGAGGTATATCGGGTCTTGCCCTACGTTCTAATCAAACAGACACACCATGCTAAGGTCGAGACTGTTCTCACCAACCAGGGAGTGCCCAAGGTATTCCAATTCCTCCTGGGGAGACGGCTTGATATTGCAGATAATTGCATATTGGCAATCGTCTGCCTGAAAACTCAGTCGCTATACAGCCGTCGATGCATCTTGTCCCACTTAACTCAGTTCACTGAATGTGGTAAGAAATAACTGGCATCTCTTTAAGCCCTGAAGGTTACAACTGGCCAAGGTTATTGCATCATCAAATCAATACAAATTGATTGTACACTCCATGAATCCCCTGGGACTGAGGCTCGCTATCAAATTGACACGAGGTTCCCATGAAATCCCGTTAACGTTTACCAGACTGGCATACTTGTTTTGTCCTGGATAGGCATTATGTATCCTATGCGAGTAAACTCCGTAGCATATGTCCTTCTAACGATCAAACATATACCATTACCTCATTCAGGAGAGAACTCCTAACAATGCCCTGCCACTGTATAAACTGCATAAGCAAATATTTAAAGTACTGATCTGACCCCTCTGACCATTTTGGGGAAATTTTGTCCTGCTTAATGGCATTGCTTTTGGCAGATGGTCAGAAAGGAACGATTAAGAATTTTGAAGGCATTACTGGATGATATGGATTAGGCTTTAGAAACACAGGATTGTAAAGAACAATCTTTGGAGGAGGTCCTTGTGAAATGTTAGCATGAGTTGCATCTGCTGTTTCAGAAGGTGCAATCTGAATGATTGCCACCACACCAACCTGGATTCTATTATGAAATATGATTAATAGATACAGAGACTCCAGACTGAGGAATGCAATGTTCAATATTGACAGTGAAACTTGTAATTCTATCAGAATAGCCTGAAGACAACACCTTGAAAGAGTGTATTCATCAGTCATCATCAACTTTTGCCATACCAGAATTGTTCACAAACATAGCCAATTGGGGTCCACATTTCGGTATTTACTATAGGGATTTCAATCTCATTATTCCACAAAAGTAGTAACCCTTACTCTTAATATGAGAATGTTGACCATCCATACAGAATTGACAGTGAATTCAAAATGTAGCATTTGCGAAAAACTATAACCTCCTGGAACTGAAGAAGGGTAACAAATCCCAGTTGGCCCTCTGGACAAGATATAGATTGTTCAGATAAATAGAAATTGTATTTGCAACAACAAATAAACTGGTAGATTTCCAATAGTATATCAATGATACAACTGGCAAGTTAAATAATAATATTTTGCTTCCACATATCTGTATAATATTCTCATATATAGTAATTCCAAGAAGAATCATATTAGAGATATTCTACAGATTATGCAATGCTGATGGAAAGCCTGTCTGGGTTGAAGTACAAAAATTGATAGTTCGATAATGATACATTTATATACCTAGAATACAAATATCAATAGTGGGTTTCTCAATGAATTATTATGAGGTGGATACACATCTCACTTCAAGTCAGGAGCGGAAAATGGTATATTGTACCTTTAATACTCTTTTTAAAGTAAAATAATTCAGGCAATTTTGTAACTGTTATCAATGTTTCATCATTAAGGACTTAGAAAAAAGTGGAACCATTACCTAGACTCACCCAATAAGATAACCAATTTGAATGAAATTTGAAACCTCAGTGAAAATATATGCTATGGTTACTGCATTCACAATATCTCCTATTTTCTGACCCTTTGACAAAGAAAGAGATGTTAGAATTGAAATAGATACTATAAATTATATATGAAATGGTGTTTTATAAATGTATGATGATGATGGGGTGCTACACCCAGCGGTGTATTGTTCAAAGACATATTCCCCAGTGGAATGTAATTCTGTTATATATTGTAGATAACTTATAGCAGTTATTAGAACTTTGGAAGAAAGGAGACAGGAGTACAAAAGGGTATTACACTCCTATCTATTGCTTACTGTCAATGGGAATCTGGAGTATTTTATTACCCGCAAACCACTGAATTGAAGACAGCCTTGTAGGTCTAAATTTTTAATGAGTTTCAATTATGGAATTGTATATCACTCTGGACATCCATGTGGAAAAGTGAATGCATCAAGAAGAAGGCTTGGAAAACTCACTGAGAGGAGGATGAAAGGCTAAAAAATAAGGAACAGGTGGTTCTAAAGCCATATTACCTACTGGAACAATTGCATGTATTGGTGGATTGTCAATCAATAGAAGTAATCTTGGTATTTGAGATGAATTTTTCTGAAGCATATTTGACTAATTTATTTCCAGATAGCTTTATTCACGCTATAGGTGAAAATGGTAGCTTAATTGAAATTACTGTAGCCCAGTACAGCAAGGAAAACAGGAGACTCTGATGTCTGGGGATATTGTGTTTTCTGATACACTATAATCTCCCATAATGATCAGGTCACCAATATCACAATGCTGCACTTTCTGGACAACTGGGACATGCAAAAACTGTTAACCTCTGGAATAGGCAGTATATCAGGAAAACAGTGAGAATGAATGTTGATTGATATGTTCAAAGCAACCATATTTAACAATGTTCACAGAGCTCTCAACCTTCTGCTGTTGGGGTACTCTGACAATTGTAATGACCAAATGATCCTTGTGAAGACGGCATGATGAGTTTTGTAGTTCGGTGACTGGAATGTGCAGGGTATAATGCAATTTGAATTGTGGTTAGCCAGTATTCAGAGATGTAATATATTGTTTCCAGGTATATGACAGTAGTTGGACAGGGGTTGGTGGAGTTGTTCATTAGATATATGGTATAGCTTTATGGTCTTCCCTGATCAAACATTTCAGATTGTGGACCCCAGTTAGCTTCAACACTGTACTGACAGTAGTGTGAGAGACTTGTGAGTTGGAAGAAGTTATGTATAGCTTTTCACCCTCAGATAGTTAGTCAGACCCAATTAATAAAGGCTAGTATGGAACAATATTTCTGTATTGTTGTCAATGATCAACCGGATAATTGAATGTAAAGTTAAGTACTCGCACAGTTTGTGGCTAACAATGAATCCTTAGGAACTCCAAAGTGTACCCCATTCCATTATATGCTAAGTACAGATCCCTGGATGGAATTTAGGGATTTGGGACAACCGCCTCAGGACTGACATAAAATCGATAGTCATGTAGTACAACTAATCATGCCATACATCCATGATCATCTTTATACCAATTTGCACAAGAGTCATGCAATCAGGGTGGAAAATGCAATATTCGTCCCAGACCACTGTGTTTAATATACCAGAGGATAAGATACCAATGTTGGACACTAGTATTATCTCAACAATCCACCCCAATTTAGAAGCTTGTTTGGAATCTCCCATGCTGAATATAGTTATTCAACAGGTATTCCAGTAACCCTACAAGTTGGATCTCCTGACCATTGTTCAAATTCAAAGGGTACATCCCATTTCACTGCTAGATCCAGTATGAAAAATCTGTTCCCTGGCCAATATAGTATTCCACCATCTCTAGTAGAAGTAGACAGTAGGTTGGAAGATCAAGTGGTCAGTATGGAGAATTTCTGTATATATTGATGGCAGTTACAATACCTTGTCAACTTGACACATTATAATTTATTTATACGGGAACCTTTAATGTTCAACAATGGATTACAAGCCATAGACGTATTTCAAACCCTATATTCTGAGAAGCTAGAACAGTTAGAAAATGCTCTTCGAGGACATTGAATCTTGAATGGGAATATGGTTACAGTATAAAGTAACAAGTAATAGTAGCAGTTACCAGTAAAGAGAAACATTGAAAATCAATCAAGTATAGTAATATGGCAGTGCAATGTTAGTGTGATATTGCATGACAGTGGTGGTGGTGGAATGTGATTAGGAAGTGGATGGATATTGTACAACATCAGATGATCTAATGCGATTGTTTTGAGAAGAGTTTAGATGGTGGTATGCATAGTCACAGTTGAGGATTTCAATAGCATAATAAAGCATAAAAGATAGTTCAATGGTAACTAATGCATTGCATAGACAGAGTAGTAGTTGATATTTGTGGATTTCCATATTTTTTCTCTTTACACATTTTCTTTTGAATACCAGTAAATGATAACTATGCAAATGATTATAACCCTTTGTCTTGTTTCTTGATATTTACTTCTAGTTTTGGTTTTAGAATTCAAGTATATTTTATCACCAATATCACCAAAGTTCAACCTTGTCTGTTACAGCACATCTCAGGACAATGATAATAGATCACTATCCACTGGTGGTTACACAGGCTCCACAGGAAGCTTGCTGTAAGCTGCACATTAGTACATGTGGAGATAGTATAGCCTAATGTCCATTTGCACATTTGCCGATGTGCCATATATTACAAAAGTCAAATTGTCAGCCAATATATTGCAAAGTCTTGTCACTGATTGTAATAATCGTGTAGTATGCTATCACACTGTAGTAACATCAACAATGTATTAAAATACATTTCAAATAGCTATATAAAATCTTGATTATGGTAATGCCAAATCTGTTCCTTACTTAGATATACTAAGTTTTAAAAAAATTGATGTAATATTGATATCTTTCTAGAATACTTTAATTTCATATTCTATAACTATTAAGATTGTATATCTAGCAATACCATGGTAATTCAATCTGTCTTTAAAAGTGATTTACTCCATAATGAGTAGTTGTAATACTAATTTCTCCAGCTTAATGTTATATTCCTTATTTATAGCCTACACTTACTTGTATTGAAGTAGTAATGTTATCATACTTACCTATTCTAAATAGTCTGTGCATTTGGCCATGGCAATGGTGATAAGTGTCAAACAAATCTTACATGAAAGTAATTATAGTTTCTTAGACTGTACAGGAGATATCCCGCTACTATTGTCAAATGTATAGTAGAATAAGAGTTGAATCTGTAGCTTGTAGAGACACATCTTAAAATAATGATGTTGCCTTCCGCTCAACAAACAAATGCCGGAAGTATGGATTGCCATTTCCCATCGCAATGCGAGGGCGCAAGATTTGTTGCGCCATGGCAGATGCGGATGTAGTTGAGTATGTGCCTGCGTATGCGAAAGTGTGTCTATTATATCATGTAACAGGACGTGCCGCATCGACATATAGTCGATCAATAACTTATGGCGCTAACTACAAAACGCAAGTTACATCATAGTCCTTGGCATAGTGATATCCGTACTTCCAATTAGCCCAACAATGTTTCCACCACAGGATTAGGACCTGGTTCACTGGTAAAGTAACTCCCATCCCAGGGTTCAGACATGGAGCTGGTTTAGTTCACTTGAAAACACAATAACTATTACATAGATGCAAACAATGCATCGTTTTACTACCGGCGACACCTCCAACCCATCAATTCTTTAGTCTGTATCCCTCGCCTCGTCATTGTAGACCTCCGCCAATCCTTTGACCAGCCTCACAAATCGATTTACCTCTCCAACTCTGAACCTCATATAATCGAACCCGTAAACTACGTCACCAGCATCAGCTGCTTCAAATCTCGGCGCCTTGGGATATCTTTGGGAGAAATGCACCAGCGCTATTTTCCGAGCGCGCATGTCTCTTCCAGCCCGAATTGCCTCCCCAATAGTCGAGTGCTTTTTCGCCACAGCCTCAGCAATCAACTCATCATCAAATGTAGCCTCGTGGATTAGCAGTGTAGCCCCGTTACCAATGCTGACAAAGGAGGTGGTTGGTCGTGTATCGCCGGAATATGCAAGCTTGAAGCCTGATTCGAATGTAAGAGCTGTAGTGAATGAGGACTGGCAATGCAGTGCAGGAGCCGTGTCCCAACTTTTCAATTTGAGGGATCGGAGGAGCTGATGGTATCCGGATGACAGAGTGAAATTACTGGCCGTTGGATAGCGAAGTTGTTCATTCGAGATAAATACGAGTCGGTTGATGCCGAAATCTTCGACAGACGAGTAATCTGTGAGCCATGTCCAGAAACGATGGGGACCGACCACAAATGTGGGGCGGTTACCATCACCAGATGCGCGAAGGAGCAACTGTTGTGCTTTCAAGAAAGCGATAGATCCGAGATGGTGATCAGCATGAAGATGCGAAATATATAGTACTTGTATGTCAAACAAACGATTATCGTACTCATCAGACCCGAACACTCGCTTCATTTGACCAACAGTACCCTCGCCACAGTCAAATAAAATGGAACAATTGTTTGGAATTGTTACCAGTGTGGCAGTGACATTGCGGTAGCGAGACGGCACTGACGAGCCAGTGCCAAGAGTATAGACTTCTACATCGCTGCCCGGGAATTCTTCCATTTTTGGTGGTGATTGGCTTAAAGATTGTCGTGTTTGTACTACATTTGAAAGAAAATCTGACCCTGCTCCATCCTCTGAGATCGCCTGAATAGGGTCGAAAACCTCCCCGAGCGGCTTTATCTCGAGTGCCCATTCTGGTTTGATATGAAACACCAATCCAGGCTCAGCAGTCACTGCAGGTTCAGGTACGAGTTTTGCCGTCTTTGAGCTACAATGCAACCGCGGGAAAAACGCAGGATCAAGATGGTGAAGTCTTGTGGCGAACTTTGCTGCCCCTCCAAAACTGATGGAATCTGGACAGATATCCGGAGATGCAATAATGTGCTTCGAGCCAGAGAAACGATTCATAAACTCAATTAATCGAGGATCGTGAGCAATACCAGGACCAAGAATCCAGAAAAAGCATCCTATTTTCGCCTGAACAACCGTCGTGTCCGACCATTCCCGATGGGAGACAAAATCTGCAATGTAATTGGCCTCTGGAATATCACAGACTGCGATACCGGTTCCTGGGATAGTAGGCTCCAATACTTCATGAGGATGTACAAATCGGCCATTCGCACTCCTAACGGAGTGTCCATTCGAGAGTAGTCCGAATTTGGGTCCAGGTTCAACACCTAATTCCTTTGCAACCTTTGGCAAGAATATTCCTCGGTGGTCGTGTGTCGTTAGGATATAGCTAAGAGCTACAAGTGAAGGTACAGCTGTTGGGAGATGAGTGGGATTTTGGGGCTTTCCCAGCTCTGTATGCTGCCGCAGGGCATTCGCAGACAGACCTCGTCCGTCATCTTCACTGAATGTTCGGCTTCTCTTGCCCCGTGCTACCTCTCCAGCCACAAGCGGACTCACCTCCACTTCGGAACGATTGTTAAAACTCTTCTGGGACGCAAACATGTGCTCGACAACCTCCTTCAATTCTTCAATCCTTTCCCGGTGACTATTGATATCCATCTTATCAGCTGACCTTTTCATTGCAACCAATCCCGGCCCACCGTTTGTTGGACGGATATGTAGTGTTCTAACTGTGACATTTCCATCCTCATATACGTTATCCAGTGTTTTTCCTTCTTCAATCTCGTGGACCTTGATTTTCAGTTGATCTCTAAACACAAAGCTCCTCGTCGCCGCGATAGTCTGTAATAGGTTGTCCCCACCATGAAGAGTCACCGGGTTCCCCCCTACCTTTTGATCATCCACCTTTCGCGAATCACCAATTGTGAGCAGAAGTCCCACAAGCCCTCCCGTAGTAGCCCACTCCGTTCTCCCAGTGAGAAAGATATCTTGGACTTTTGCAAGGCGCGCACGCCGCTCCACAAATGCACGCTGCGAACCCTCAGATATATGGCCAAAGATGTACCGCTTATCATCGAAGTGAACAACAAGAGTTGTACCTGGAGTGTCGGAGGTAGGAACAGTGACAACTGTAACGTGGACTTTCATAGTGAGCAGAGAGGTACAATAGAACGTTCGATAGAGTGTTGTTGGTAAGTTGAAGCGGTGACGCGGGTGATAACCAAAGTGAAGAGCGGTACCCCACCGAATTAGTTTCAAGGAAGCCAATGTGAAGATCGAAAATGGATGACTGATTATATTATGATAAGAGTTAATGAACTGAACAACCAATGAGCGAAAATTCCAACACGAAGTTTAAAATGGAATATGAAAATGAACGAAGGGATCCGTCGGGAAAGCCTCCGTGACACCGTAATCGAGATTTGAGATTACCGTTAGCGCGGTAGTACGACAGTATGATGGGGAATTGGAATTAGTGACCCTCAGTCTGCTGAAGGTTAAGCACCGGACAATGTCCCGGGCAAAAGAAGAGTAGCGCAAAAATGGCTTAGTCATGATTATAAAATTAAATCACGTGATTACAGAAATCCAGCTATTTCCATTTCCATCCTCCATCCCCATCCTTTATCCAATCCTCTATTCACATCCTCCATTCACATCCTCTATCCCTATCTTTCATTCCAATTCTCATTTCCATATCAGGATTACAAGTGGTGAACGAAGATTAAACAAACACTTCTATCTGTATGTATCTATAGTTTTACCTGTAATAGATATTTAGCAATTTGACAAGAAATAGCTAGTCTGCAGAACATATGCTTCTACTTACAACCTATTGAGAAAACATCAAAGAAATAACCCTTTATAGCTTATGAATTGAGACTGTCATGGTATATCACAGAGAAGGGGTATGTAAATTGTATTTTATTTCTAATAACTACTTATATAACAGTATAACAAATTCATGTTATGGGAATTCTAAGATCCCAATAACTAATATAAGATTTACTGATTCTAAGTACAGCTGCCTATTCAAAACTTGTCTTCTCTCCTTTGCTGATCTTTCCAAAGACACTACATCTTGTGAATTGAAATAGGAGTAACCTGAGAATATTCATTAGTTCACAAACCATTTGGTTCGAATACCTTCTTGTTATTTAGATTGCATTGGAGGAGTCCAGTTTGGAGATACCGGTGATGGTCATATTCAACCCTGGCAAGACTTGCATAATGTAGAACCAGATAGGGGTTGGAGAATTATCCACAGTCTTGGTGATAAAGATATATCTCCCCGAATATGACAGTCAGATAATTGTTTGCTGTCTTCTGAACTCTGGATTTTGGCACAGACTTACACAGCGTGATATTTAAAAGAATAAATTATAATCTGATACAGAGGTAAAAGTAATAATAACAAATTTCAGTATAATGCTTATTAATAATATAAGATGTTCTTCACCAGTAATATCTGGCTGTAGATTCCTGCTGGAGCGAGTGTTAGCAATGGTTCCGGAATCTCACTTCGGGTCCAGGTCCGGGTCCGAACAGAACAGTTGTCAGATTGGGGATCCGGCTTGTCAATAAACCCGAACCGTCAACTCGGGTACGGTTCAATAGTAAACTACCAACCAGTCTGAATTGGGCAGGTTGTCAGCGGGTCGCCCAGCAGGTCCATCCATAGATTCAATTTAGGCTCTTGTTCTTGGAGTATGTTAATAGTATCTTATCAAAATCGCATTTTCAACAACCAAGGATATGTTTTTGCATGTTTTGCAGCTTGCAATATCGATTAATTTGGAATCCGTGTTTTACCTTTGTGCAATTGTATTTTTGCCTATAAGGGCGGTCAATATTTCCATTATGAAAGTGAAGATCAGCGCGATGCCTTGATTACCAAATATGCAACAACCAAAACTGTTGGCACTCTGTTGACACTCATTTTCAGGATGCGGCAGGGAGCATGTTGCTGTTGTTTCTGCCAGTAACGGCTGCCAATATTTGATGAATGGATGTCTGCAACCAATCGGAACATAGATTACCCAAGATCTGTAGCTAGAAATGGTTGACGCTCTGTTGATGCCCATTCTCAGGATGTGGCAGCGAGCATGTCGCTGTTGTTGTTCCCAGTAAAGGCGGCAAATATCTGATAAATGGATGTCTGCAACCAATTGGAACAAAAATCTTCCAAGATGTGAAGCTAAACATCGTTGACGCTCCGTTGACGCTCATCCTCAGAAAGAGGCAGTGACCGTGTTGCTGTCTCTTTTGCCTATAAAAGCTGCTAATACGTTGGTTATGCATAATAGCGACTAAATAACTGTGTAAGTACGATACTTACAAAACCACAAATCGTTAATGCTCCGTCGACGCTCATTCTCCCAATGGGGCGGTGACCATGTTGCTGCCTGTGTTGCATATACAAGCTGGCAATACATCGGTTAGGCATAACAGTGACCAAATCACTGTGTAATTACCGTATTTACAAAACCACAATTCGTTGACGCTCCGTTGACGCTTATTCTCAGAATGGGATGGTGACCGTGTTACTGTCTCTTTTGCATATAAAGACTGCCGATACATCGGTTATGCATAACAGCGACCAAAACACTGTGTAACAACTGTACTTACAAAACCACAAATCGTTGACGCTCCGTTGACACTCATTCTCAGCATGGGGCGGTGATCAGGTTGCTGCCTCTTTTGCCTATAAACGCTGGGAATACATTGGCTATGCATAACAGTGACTAAATCACTGTGTAATTACCGTACTTACAAAATCACAAATCGTTGACGCTCCGTTAACGGTCATTCTCAGAATTGGACGGTGACCGTGTTGCTGTCTCTTTGCCTATAAAGACTGCCAATACATCGGTTATGAATCACAGGGACCAAATCACTGTGTAACAACCATACTTACAAACCACAAATCGTTGACACTTCGTTGATGCTCATTCCCAGAATGAGGCTGTAACTGTGTTGCTTTCTCTTTTGCCTAGAAAAGCAGCCAATACATTGGTTATGCATAACAGAGACCAAATCACTTTATAATTACCCTACTTACAAAACCACAATTTAGTGACGCTTCATTGATGCTCATTTTGATGTATTGTCCATTCAACATCTGCTGCCATCGATAATAGTTTTCATTATGTTTTGAACTTCTTGGTAGTCTTTCTCACATACTGAGACTTGGCTCTATGGCAAAGCCAAGTGCAGTAACATTCTTGCACTGTTCACTCTCACGCGACTAAAATTTATGTATGTTTTCAAAAGGTTCATTGCCCCTGCTATACATCTGTTTATCAACCAGTATTTACAAGCTGCTGCTAACCATTCGCCCATTATATATCTCTAACTAACACTCTCGGTCAAGATACATAAAGAAGCTAGTGAAACATTGATGCATTCTGTCCTAGTTTGTCTTCAATCCCATATTCCTCCTCGTTTCGATTGCATTGACCGTCATCAACACCTTTTCAGCCTGTCTCTTTTACTTCCGTGTAGGCCGAATCAATCCGGTAACATTTGGCGTGGCGATCACATCCCGCTGCTCTGGGCATTCCAGATCCTAAATGCTATTGTCTTGCTCTATATCAGATTCAACGTGTGCCACACAATCGTCTTCACTGTCATTTGGATTATGTAAGTCCCCATTCCAGTCAAGCCAATCTTCAGTATCCAAAATGCTGTCAGGTGCATGATCTTCATCACTTTTGACTCGATGACGGTTGATTCTTCGGATTCAGCGGACATTTAATACTTGAGTTTGTCCTCCAGGGAGGTCCTTTGCAGACAAAGGTGGTGGAAAAGGAGATCTTTCGGACAATTTGAATGGAGCCGCACCATCATGTTGGGAGAGTGACCATGATGCTTTGATGATATCTTCCGTGTCCAAAACGTATCCCACAGTGGTCATCTGCTTGTTTTGAGCGCGAGATTTCGTCCTGGATAGCACTTAGGTTTTGGCTGCCCTGCCAAATCTCCAAAAAGTCGTGAACCTTCGCCATTCTGTGCAATTGCCTTTCTTCCGCTCATTTCTTCATTTCTGTGTCATTTTCGGTGTTCGTTGTATTCAATTCTGGGTCAGCGCGTGCTAAAATCATGGTATTGGCTCGAGCAAACTGCCTTACAACGACATTTGCACGAAGGGTCTCGCCTGTGGTTTTTGACTGCCTCCGGCCGATAACATCTTGGCCAAGGGACAAACTGGCCTCCACTCCGACACCATGTGGTATGATAGAGAAGATGTCGCGCGCCACATTGGAAAGATCGGCGTACTTTGTGTGGGTTGCCTCCTGTTGACGCCACCAGTTGGCTATGTCCATTTGGCTTAATTTGCCCCACGTTCTTTGTTGCTACAGGCGGCAAATTCAAATAGAGCCTGGCGGTGGTCAATAGACGTGCTGCGCAATAGCTTCATCCGGGTTTTGTCTCAGCCACATCGTTAGGCGTAATGTAAGCTTCATCATCGCTTGACAAATCATATGGATCAAAGGATGATTGATAGAATCCTGAAGCTGTTGTGGAGGTGATGAGATTGCTGCTCGGTAAGCTTTCATGCTTATTGATCGGCACATGTCGATGCTTGGTGCAGTATTCATTCTCCACGTACTTCAGAAAGCCCTCTTGGTATTGGGTCGTATAGGATGTCTCGTCCTCAACATTAATATCCATTCCTTTGTTCCACTTTCTGAATGATCACAACTTCCGAAAAAGATCAAGGATATGTGCAGAAATGAGCAGCATGCCTGTCGTTGGAGTCACTTCAGCGGAGTATTTGGGCAGCTTCTGTCGAGCTAACTTCACAGCGAAGAACAAGTCTTCCTTCCATGGAGTCTTCTTCTTGGCCAAAGCTCGCATCACGCCGTCCATGTGACCGAACATGTCGTTGTACAGTGTGATAACGTGATGCAATTGGACTGTATGCCTCGTTGACATCCGCAGGGTTCAACATCGAAATGGCCTCAATACTTCTTTGACATACTTCACAATGGTCCACTCATCTTGAGTTGTGAAAAGTGGCCGGTAATCAGTGTATTTTGGATTTCGAAGCCACTCACATGTGAATTCCCGGAATCGGTAGGCGGGCTCGAGCAACTGCAGTGCTGAGTTCCATCGTGTCTTCACATCCGTAATCGGTAGAACAGCGATGCAAACTTTGGCGTTTGGACAGTCAATGAACTCGTTTCGACGACCAGGTGTCAGCGTAATCAATACAGCAAGCATTCTCTGCTATATGACGGTCGCCTTCAGGACTTCCAACATATCATGAAATACCCACTTTCTCAATTATCTTGGCTAGACCTGGTTTCATGGATGACACCTTATTGATTCAAGCGTTGCCCTCTTTTCGATGTCTTTGACTCTTCCCAATGTTTATGCTCTCATTCTCTCCAAATTGCTGATTGCGCTCATGGGCTTCCGAAGACTTGGTGCGGCCTTTTACACCAAGACTGCTTGTGAATGCACATAAAGCCAGCTGTATGACGTGCGCCATGCATGGTATGTGGTTCCTCAAAGGAGGCCACTGGATTGAAGAGGCCTCGAGTGTTGATTGTGGCTCCTGAGTCACCGAGTGATAAGAGGAAGCATTAACAGTTGTAATACCAAGCAAACAGCCGTCGGTAAGCTCAAAACGATCAAGCACGTCCTTTAAATGTACAGCTTGCCTTGCCTCAGTATGTGGGCCCCTGACCGATCATCCTTAATTCGCTTTCAAAACGGGAAAGGAACAGGCGATCAAGCTCATGGAAAGCAAGTTGAACTTCACGCAATGCCCAGTTTCGATCCATGTAGTAAACAATGACTGACGTTATGGCTAGTTTGTCCGGGGATGTCCATACGTCCAATGCTAAACTCACTTTATTACCTGATGGCCATAGCTTCTTGATTGCATCCATGGGCACCGCATATTCCCTCCGGCGAATGTTGCCAAGAGTCGTAGAGGTCAGCAGCATGAGGTCATCACATAATGCCTTATATGACCATCATAGCACTAGAACAGATATAGGATTCCATGGAATATGAGCCGAAACATATCCTAACATGAGGTTGCGATTCCACGTGTCTTGGTGAAATTCGGAGGTTTCAAAGTCCTTAGCTGCCAGTTTTGAATGTTTTGTCTGCCATTTCTGTCAATATGGATCAACCTGGATGTCAAATATGATCTTCTCTGCGAACATACTGTTGTAAATCCTCGACTTCCTTGCCTCTTCAGGATGGCCAAAGCTGTTTCATCAACCATCAAACTAGTCAATTCTGTCACCTCTGACTCTGTTAATTCGTTTAACTTTGAGATGTAAGCTTTTGCCAGCAAGTTCTTCCCCATTGAGCTGGTCCCATGTTCTGATGGATGGCAACGAACTTGATGACAAACGATACATATGATGGCAGGGTTGCCGGTCTCCTCAATTCCGCAGTGTTGATAGAATCGCCACGAAGGCACACGTCTAGAATTATTCCGAGGAATAGGCCACCTCAAGCCTACCTTCATTGAAGCCCACCAAGCATCGAAGACGATTTATAAAGTAAGGTCGCTCAAACCACGAATAAAGACACGTTTATTTTTGGAAGAGATCATAACCTCAAGCAATGAGGTGTTTAATGATTCTGAATCAGACATGGCCATAGAAATGAGAAATCTGGGTAATCCGACTCGAAAGACTGCTGAAGGTAACGATTCAGTAAAGCACACTGCGGATTCTTGAATATTGACTCTACAGCTACAAGCAATAAAATCGGATCTGTGAGACATTGCATGCATATTTGTGAAGTTGTATACAAGGACATATTGGAAAGACTGACCGTGTAAGACTCAATTCTGTAACAATGCGATGCAGTTCATTGCTGTGTAGCTTGCTGAGCCCCCACAACAATTGTTGACACTCGAGGGGCGCTCAACTGTTGGAGGCGGATGTGATATTGTCAGTAGCATTTCCGCCCATAAACGTAGCAGATGAGTTGATCATGGGTCAACGCCTTTCCGTAACCCTTAGATTGTCCAAGATGCAAGATCCAAAATTATTGACACTCCGTTGATGCTCATTTTCAGAAGGTGGTAGCGAGATCGTCACTAGCATTCTTGCCCTTAAAGGCGGCTGATACATTGATTATGGGTTGATGTCAATGCACTGCGCTTTGAGTGTCCATGATGCAAGACCAAAAATCGTTGACCCTCCCTGTGTTGACGCTCATTTTTAGGAGGTGGTAGCGATATCGTCGCTGCCATTTTTTCCCAAAAAGGCGGCCAAAACATCGATTATAGCTTAATATCGTCGCACAGCTGTTTGACTATTCAGGATGCAAGAACAGAAATCGTTGAGGCTCCATTGACGGTCATATTTACGAGATAGCAGCGATGTCGACACTAGCATTTTTGGCCTTGAAGGCGGCCAATACTTTGATTATGTGTTACAGTGACCATGTCTTCTTTTTGATTATCAGACTGACAAGACCAAAAATTGTTGACGCATCATGGACGCTCATTTCCAGAATTGGTCAACGAGCGTGTCACTATCCTTTTTGCCTATAAAAACCTCCAATACGATCACGTTGGAAGGATGTGACTATGTAGCCGTTTGTTTGCCGAAAATGTAAGACTGTAAATTGTTGACGCTCTGTCGACACTCAACTTAATGACATACTGACAGTCAGTCGGTGCTCAACAACTGTATGTAAAAGTGCATATAGTCGTCATTGACAGCCAATGAATTGTTTCAATGTATAAACATTTCCATCCAAATGCTTCCAAACCTCTCAATTTCTGATCCACCACTAGACACATTATCTGAGTGATACATGGTGTTGGCCCATCACGTTCCAGCGCTTTCGGCCAGCAATTAACCGTGTGCATATCTAGACACTAGTTTTCGATATAATTAGACCAACTTCTTCGCCTTTCCTCATCCAGCTCATTCTCCGCGATTTCTGTGACCTACCATAAGCAATTTCCAACATCTCGACTATGTGCACCAGCTCTGAGCAGCGAGGTAGGCAGTTGGATCCATGATCGTATGCAGCATCGCGGTCGTCATACATTCAGCTTCGTATTGTGCTTTGTCCGCTGCATCTATGACTCGTATGACATCACTGACTTATATTTGGTTAGTGAGGTTCATCTGTGATTTAGTTTTATTTGTCTCACTCAATAGTGACGGGCAGGACAATATCACGTTCATTGGTTGTCAGTCAATGAGATTTGATGTCTACATCATTGGCATGGCCTATCTGACCCTTGCACATGCATAGACGAATTATCATGTCTCACAATTTGGTCACTGAAATCAGGTAAAAGCTGACACGTAGCAAAATAGGTACAGGTATTGCATTTCAAATTGATACATCATCACAAATGCCAATTTGCCAATTCATGCCTCCAGCGACGCACGGGCCGTCACCATGACCATGTCAGAATCCGATTTCTATATTGCATTTAGCTTGGGACGCGATATGCAGGGGTTAAAGCTTACCGGTTCAACAGGCTTGGATTGCTGAATCTGTGACCAGCCGGGGATTGGGGTGGGCGGGAGGGACGGGATGCATTCGAGCGTCTGCAGTTTCCGTGAACCTAGCCTCATATGACTACTCCCTTGTCGAGAAGTCACTTGCGGCAATTGCAATGTTCCAGGGATGCTATCAAGAGTCTCCAGAGGCTCACTAAATGTCGTCGGCTCAGATGACGCTGCATCATCTGCCGTTTGAGGTTGAACGACAGCCGGAACCTTCAATTCAGTTGTCCTGTACTTCTTATCCTGCTCACGGAAGTAGTCCGCCCCGTCACCCCAGCCTGGTTGCCTCAATTCGTCAAGCTTTATCTGCGTCTGCCGAAAACGCTCCATGCGATGCTGTACCGTTTTAGAGATTGTGCCCATCACCCAGCTGGGTTCGTCATCTTCACTAAGCTTGCCCCCCGCAGGATCCTATTCATCATCATTCGGGTCTTCCCCATCCTCCCCATCGTCGGAACTTGCAAGATCGCTCAGACTATCTCCGATGGCGTTCAACATCTCCCCAAATGTTGTTTCAGGCTTGGTGGTTGTCAAACCCGCCTTTTCAGCATCGCTCATATCATTCTGCTCCTGTTTAATTGGTGTCTCTGCGTCTTACACTCCCTTTCTTGCCACGGCGGTCTCTCTTTCCACATAATCCTCGACCCATTGTTCCTTCTCTTTGTTGTTCAAGAAGTGCGTTTCTTGTCTTTTCCCCGCCGCTAGCATCTTTGGGATCGCAAGCTACACAACGCTTTGACGGCTCAGACCCATTCTGCTTCGAAGCATTTTTTGCCCTGATTCGCTGAGTGACGTCCTCGTGTGGAGCGCATTGTCGATTTGCCGTATTTGCCTGCCGGTAGTGGTGAAATGTTCTTTTTCGGTACATTGACCATTGTATTTTGAGTTGACTTTGTTGATGGACAAGATGTTGGATGTTGCAAGATACGAACCACATCGAGGCTAACTGCGTCTCTTATGTCAAGGTTGGTACTCTTAATCGACTTGAACAAAGCAAAATCTGCATTTTGACCGTTACTACCTTGGGAATAGCAATGCTAACCGTACATCATGACAGGATGTTTACCGTCTGTATCATGTAAGATCCAAAGGATTTCTTGAGACAAACATCAGCAGATGTGCTTGGCAGCAAACAATGTACTGTTGTGATCACACAAACACGAGATTTCGACGGTCGTTAACCGTGATTTATCGCTGTAAAGACACACCCAAAACTTGACCGACGTGGTGCAAATCGCAGGACGGTTGGAAACCTGTGCAACTGGCAGCTATGTTCGATAGGATTCATCTGGTGGAGACCGAGCAAGTTGGCTGTTATGCATGCCATTTTGACTTAAAGCTAACTATATATTCCTCAGGACTTCCCACTTGTTTTCGTTATCTTCTTCCTCAGGACTTCCCACTTCATTTTTTTATCATCATCTCTTCACTTCCACAGCAGCAAATCATGGCTCCACAAACACCTCAGCAAGGTGAGGGTGGAACTAAATTGAGCAGAACGACGGGCGCTTCTTCCAATATGCCACCCGCTGAGACCCAACTACATTCCAGACACCACTTAGTTCACCACGATGCTGCAAATGCAGGTACCGAAAACATGACCCTGGACCCACAGTTAAAAATCGTTGCAAAACCGGAAGCAGCAATAGTAAGATGCAGCATGCGATCAGATGTGAGTGTCGTTATATCGAGGTACACGGCCGTCAATTAATGATATAACATTCAGCTGGAGTACATAGAGAGCTACGTGACCAATTCATCGCTGCAGGTAATGGGAAACCTCCATGGTCGACCATGGCATTTGTCGGCATAGTCTGCGAAATCGAATATCATGATGTTGTCAGCTCTGAGATTTTCGCAGACAAATTCAGTGATAAGAATCCCCGAGAGTGGACCAAACAGGCTTTAACCATGTTAGATGATGCTACACAAGCGTATATGGTTGAGGTAATGGCCGAATCTATTATGTAGATGCTGCAACCAATTTCCTTGTAGGTTTTCAACATGTCTGCAACTGTGGCAAGGCAAGGAGGTCGGGTACAGCGAGAACAGTCTGACATGTGCCTGGCTATGAATATGGCCAAAATGGCCAAAGGGGGGTTTTTGCACGCCGCAATAGAGGATATCCAATTTCTAATTAAGATACCTTGGGCCTGAGTCCGGGAAGAGAAGATGCGGGGAGTTGAGTTTCCTGGGCATAACAATGTGAAGGCTGCGATGGAAAGACACCTGGCAATGGTTCGGGAAAATCAGACGGATGGCTGCCTTCCTTGCCTAAATGGCAAGGCAAAGAATCTCCAGACATGCTGGAGACGCAAAGGCACGGGTGCACCTCCCCCAGAGCGACTCAGACAGCTGACTCCAGAACCGACGCCACATCCACCAGAAACGCCACTTGTTCCACCCGGTAACAATAAGGCAGCTCATCTATCGAGAATCGAAAGTGTGCCACCCGGATATGTGTATATATATACTCATCTTCCCAGTGCCCAATATTTCAATCTTGATGCAGATGCCAAGGATCACAAGCGTGATAAAGATTTTGATCCAGATTTGCTGAATGATGAAGAAACATCCACTTGTTAGTACACTATCTGCTGTGTGGTAATGCAGCTGACATCCATTTTGCAGACGACAGCAGCCAATTGAGCGAACATGCCAATGAAGATGAGCATTGATCGAATGAAAGGAGATTTTGGAGTGTATTATTATCTACAATTAGCGGACACCTTGAAGTATATTTTAAAGGATATATTGATATGTATTATTAAAGAACAATGTTTTGATGAAGGAGAAAGTATATGAAGACGGTACAAAGGCTGCCAAAACACCATTAATGATTTATTACACCAAAATTAATGATAACATATTGTGGATACGCCCATGACAAAATGAGCGTCAATGGAGCCTCAACGATTTTGGGTCTTGCATCATTGGTCATCTGCTTGGCGATTGGCTGAGACCATTCATACATGCAGTATTGGCTGGCTTTATAGGCAAAAGAGCGAGCCCCACATTCCCTGCCCCATTCTGAAATTGAGCGTCAACGGAGCGTCAACGATTTGTGGACTTGTAAGTCGGGTAAGTCAAAAGCGATATGGTTGTTCTTATATATAATCACTGTATTGGCCGCCTTTATAGGGAAACCAGATAGCGACACACTCAGTGCCCCTTCATGATTATGGGCATCAACGGAGGGTCAATGATTTTTGACCTTTCATCATTGGTAATGATAGCCCAATGCATCTGTAATTGTGTATATACGATGTTCTGACAGTTTTTCTAGGCTAAAACGGTCATGAACTCTTCGTTGCATCATTGTAGATGAAATCTGATGTTACTGTCTGGGAGGCAGTCGTGGGAATGTCGCTTGCTTATCTGCCTAGAGAGGCATCCAATTCCTTCTTAATGGAGGTTTGCAATCATGCGCCACTTATATTACCCAAGATGCGAGACCTTAAATCATTGACGCTCATTTGACGCTCATTTTCACGATTGGGCAGGGAGCGTGTCGCTTCTGCTGTTGCCTATAACAGAAGCCAATACCTCAGTTATGACTAGCTGCAACCAATGCCCGCTCTGATTTCCCTGGATGCAAGACGTAAAATCGTTGACGCTCCGTTGATGCTCATTTTCAGGATGGGGCAGGGATCCATTGACTACATATTGTGAGCACAAAGGCAGCCAGTTAATTCAAAAAGAACATCGACGTACCATCGTTAATATTTTACCAATAACAGCAGGATATCTGAATGCGACGATGATTAGAACTATCGGAAATGCAAACCGGAGATTGGACCCGACGGATCTAGCCACATCCGACAACACCTGCCCGTTGACGGGTACAGGGCTGCGTTTGGACTGCCAAAGAGCAGCGGGTCAGGCTTTTTGATCGTTCTGGAACTGAACCGAACTGTTTTTCCGGTCCAAACATTGACCACTGGCGGGTTACCCAGACCCGTAGCTAACACTAGCTAGAGCTCGGTTCTTCTAATTCCTGGAACACAATGAGATCTTTATACTTGAGTCCTAGGAATGAAAATTCTTCAGATATTCCAACTATGACCACTAAAGTTGTGTGATAATATACCATAGCGAAAAATCCTCGTTCTGAATGTCATTCAATGACGTAGCCAAACATTGTTTGGGTTGACATGTGTAAACATGAATGGTGTTAAAGTGTTATGCTCATGACCAGGATTATTACTAAAAGATAGTAAACATGCTAAATGACAGCTTATTACTTTGTACATAACATGTCACTGTTCATTTAATCAGTAGTTGGACCATCTGCTAATACATAAGCTTACAGCACTCTGTCACAATCATTTTTTTATCCGATCTCTAATTGAGGTTATGGCAAATTGAAATAGAGATCGTGTCAGCGACCAACTGACACATTTGCATAATTTAAAACTGTTCAGAAACCACATATAAATGTCCCAGTTACTCCAGTCGACCTTATCGGTACTTCTGAGTAATTGCAGTTGCTCCCAGGCCACCCTGGAGCGAAGCACAGTCCTCACAGATGCTGGAAGCATATTCACAGGCGCATCTGAATGCACCAGCAGTTATGGAGATGCATTCAACATGCTACAATATGTCACTTGTAGGATAGACTAGTTTTGAATGAGCTGAGTGCTCCTATGGGCCTGCTACAGTCTTTGAATGCAGTGGAGACAATTTGCGCTGGTCTGCTTGAGGCATCGATATAAGCTGTGAAGTGCTCTGCACAGCTCGGCAGGAGAGGTCTACCTTCGTGCCATATTCTCACAGCAGTTGTTCTTAGGGTCCCATAACCACAAGTCATTCTGTCTATTATATTTATCTGTGTTACAATCACAAAAAGATTTGCAGCCATTATACTTTGCCATGTGGTTACTATACAAGTCTATAAATATACATACAGTCAATTGTGCTGCAGACGGTAGCCAGGTTCAATTGGAGCAGCACCTGGAGAAACGGATTGAGTGAAGTAAGAGATTGACTTGGAGGCTGGGATTGAGTGAACTTAGAGATGAACTTGGAGACCATAATTGAGTGAGTTTGGAGAGGCACTTTGAGCTCATGATTGTTCAAAGATGGAGTCTGTGATCAAGCAAGTTTGGAGATTCAGTTGGAGGCAATAATAAAGCAAGTTTGGAAATGCACTTGGAGGCCATGGTCATGCGAATTTGGACTCAGTAATTGAGTGACGTTGGAGATACGCTTGGAGGCCAGGATGAAGTGAGTTGGGAGATGCACATGGATGCCATGATTGTGCGAGTTTGAAGATACATTTCAAGGCTGAGATGCTGTGAACAGCGAATTTCACTGTGAGGCAGCGATCGAACAAAATTGGAGGTGTACTTGAATGCAGTCGAATTGGATGTGAGCAATCCAGAGGCAGTTGATTGGGAGCGAGGCACAATGGAAGCTAAGACTATTCATTGGATGACTCACAATTGGGGAATGGTAGAGAGTTGAGTACAACAAGGTTCACCGAGGGATGAGAGATGAGAGATGAGTGATACATAATGAGAGCTGAGTGATGACAGATCACAGATATGAGACTTGCTGGGAAAGGGAGACAGTTGATAATAGGTTGATGATGTAGTTGATGTATACCATAGTCGGTGATAACTCGTCCCCATGGGATTGAGACCAAGACAGGGATGACTTAACTTTCTGTTCTTAGGGAATGGTAGGTGTTAGGGGTTTCCCCTTCATAGCGATAATGGTACTTGGTAAGTGATCTGATGAATACATATGGAGTAGTTACGAGATATGCATAACACCTATTCAACATAATTCAAGTTGGCCAGTAGTATGCTCTATAGTCGGAGTTCGTGCTAGTCATGTGATGACTCAACAAACATAGAGTTCGGCAAATCATCTCGGTTACCATGCCTTACTGGAACGAGAGATCATTAGCAGTGCTAGCAGTTTGTGTCTTTGTCCACTTTCCGGAACTAACGGGACATGCCTGGTTGACCATGATGGCAGTTGATAGTCAATATGCTAGTAAGAGGACTCTTCACTCCTACCTGTAACAGGATAGGACCAAGTGGAGTATGTTCCAGTCTGGAGAATACTCTCGACCTAAGCATGATGTAACTGAGGGAATAATTACGTTGGCGAATGCCTAAAGCAAACACTGTTCATTGAGTTGAGAGGTATGGATCGCAATGTGATCTCGTATTGGATACAAGCTGACGTGTCTATGTTCTACGTTGGCATTGTATCGGATGGTTGCCTGTTAAATATATGACGCATGGATCGATTACCTTATAGTGAGGTATCAATTGGGATAGGCATTATCAATCCTTTGTTTGGTATATGTTCCAACTACCGACTCACACGAATGCAAGATGTACAAGTTCAAGTCTGACCAATGCATTGGCTGACATGATAACATTCAATGGATGGCCTGAGTCTTATCAGGAAGTGTAATCCTTTGAAACCACATTGCATGAACATGATATCTGATAGGATGCATGCCATGTTATCACCGGGCGCAATAAGAGGCATGGCAGGGATAATGGTATCATGAGTGACGTAATCATTGCAACCAGGTGTGGCAACACAAGACTTGGGATGTTGCGTATACAGAGACAGCATTGCCATGGCAATGAGAGAAACAAGCCCAAACAGGAATCCACCCTCAACACAGAAGCACCGGAGACAATCTCGAAATATGATTGAGAATTCTACATCAGCCAAATGTAAATCGGTCCGGAAGCTGCACGCAAACCTCACAGACACTTTGGTAGCCCTCACCAGTCCTTCTAAGTACATCCAGATGCTCCCAGGCCCCCCTGGAGCATTGCAATGCGCTCTCAGACTATGAAAGAGCATTCTCAGGAGCTCCTGAAAGCACCTGCAGTTATGGAGGTGAATTCAGGATGCTACAAGACTTGACTATTAGGATAGTCAAATTTTGGAGCTGCTGGGACCTCTGCACAGGTCTGCGGGAGACATTGAGAGCAGCAGAGACCTCTGTGCAAGTCTGCAGGAGGCATCGAGAGTAGCTGAGACCTCTGGGCAAGCGCTTTGGGAGACTTGGTGCCGTATTCTCACAACAGTGGATGTTAGAGTTCCACAAGAACAAGGCATTTCGTGTATCATATTCGTTTTTGTTACAGTCACAGGATTTGCTACATCATACTATGACATGTATTATCTCTCTATATAGACACATATGGAGATGCAGGGATAACGGAGATGGACTCAGCGTCAGAGAGTAGATATTTGGCATACCCTGGGGTAGACAGACATCATCTGATTCTACGAAATCGACACTCTATCTTTCCCAGGTCTTGGTCTCACGCACTCTTGCTGAGCTTTCATAGATCCATGCAATTTGTGTGGTTCCGCATGCAATCCTGCCAAGCAATCATGGATCCACGCAATTTGTGTGGTTCATCATGGCTGGGTATCACTTCATATCCTCTCACCCTGTTCCTATGCTCTGGGAGCCAGAACCGCTCTTTTGCAAGATTTCCATTCGGATGCCCTGCGAGGTGTGGTGGAGTGTTGACGATGTGTTGTCTGCCTTCCAGCTCAACCATTTCACCACACCGTGATGGAGTGAACTCAGAGATGCACTCTGGGGTCGTGATCGAGTCAGTTTGGAGATCCCCTTGGAGGCCGTGATCAAGCGAGTTTGGAGATACACTTGGAGGCCGTGATGATGCGAGTCTGGGTATGCACTTGGAGGGTGTGATCATGCAAACTTGGAGGCCGTAATCGACTGTGTTTGGTGTTGTACTGGGAGGCTGTGATGGAGTGAAAGTAGTGATGCACTCCAGGATCGTGATCTAGAAAGTTTGGAGATGCACGTCGCGGCCGTAATCGAGCGATATTGGAGATACGGTTGGAGGCTGTGATTGAGGAGTTTCAAGATGCACTTGGAGGCCGTGATTGAGCGAGTTTGGAGATACAAGGGGAGGCCCTGATCAAGTGAGTTTGGAGATGCACTTGGAGGCCATGATCAAGTGAGTTAGGAGACACGTTTGTGGGCCATGATCGAGCGAGTTTGGACATACACTTGGAGGCTGACATTGCGCAAGTTTTGAGATATGCACTTGGAGGCCATGATGGTGCGAACTCAGAAGAGTACTTGGAGGCGGACAATCTGGAGGCGGTAGTTCGGGAGGGAGGCGCGACAGGTGCTGAGACTCTATTGATTAGTTCATTCGTAATTGTGGGGATGTAGAGAATTGAGTACAACATGGTCTGCTGAGTGGAGAGAGACTGGCTGAGAGCAGCAGACAGTCAATCTTGAGAAGATGTTGTGCGCGGTGAATGCAGTACTCAGGGTATGCAGTACTCGGTGGATACTGTACTTGGTGTATGTTGTACTTGGTGTATGCTGTACTCATTGCATGCTGGACTCAGTGTATGCTGTACTCAGTATAGACTGTACTTGGTGTATGCTGTACTCAGTATAGACTGTACTCGGTGTAGACTTTTGATCATGGCATGGAGAGATAGAGGGGGATGACTTAATTTCTTGTTCTTAGATGATGGTTGAGTTGAGGATGAGAAAGAGGGAGACAAGAGCAGATGGGAAATCATCATGAGATACTGGGACTTAAGAGAATTTGGTGTGCGAGTCAATTTACCATTTCTGATACGGAAGGTACCAGTTGCGATCAAGAGTGTATTAACACCTATACGAGGTGTTCTGAACTCAATCAGGCATGTCGCACTCCTCGTATCTCATATCCGCTCGTATCCTCCATAATGTTCTGATCTTTATCCTCCAGCTCTCTTTCTCGTCCACAACTCCACCATCATCGCAAGAACACAAAGTTAAGTCATCCATCTCTATCTCTCCATGCCATGATCATGAGTTGACACAGAGTACCGCATACACCATGAACAGCATACACCGAGTACAGCTTACACCAAGTACAGCATACACTGAGTACAGCATACACCGAGTACAGCATATACTGATTACAGCATTCACCTTGTACAGCATACACTGAGTACGGCATCCACCCAGGATTGTTGTCTTCCCTATAATCTCATGATTACGAGTTTAGCCCTGAATGTGGCTGTAGCTTGCGGCGTGCCTCACTACATGATCGACCGCAATCAGCCAGCTCTCCATGAATGTGCACAGGGTAAATCACCATGTCACATTCCGATGGTTGCGAGTTAACTAAGTGATGAATTGAGTCGCAGCACCCGGCGCGCAGTCCACCAACCGCCTCCAAGTACTCGTCTAATCTGGCTGGATCACGGCCTCCAAGTGAATCTCCAAACTTGCTAGATTTCGGCCTCCAAGTTCACACGATCATGCCTTCCAAGTCTATCTCCAAAGTCGCTCAATTACAGCTTCCAAGCGCATCTCCACACTCGCCCGATCACAATCTCAGAGTGCATCAGTAAGTTCACTCGATCACAACCTCCAAGTGTATCTCCAAATTCGCTCTATTATGGCCTCCAAACTCACTCAATCACGGTCTCCAAGTGCATCTCCAATCTAGCTTGATCATGCCATCCAAGCGTATCTCCCAACTCGCTTGATCACAGCCTCCAAGTGCATTGCCAAACTAAGTGGATCACGATCTTGGAGTGCATTGCTAGATTCACTCGATCACAGCATCCAAGTGTATCTCCAAATATGCTCGATTGCTGCCTTCAAGTGTATCTCCAAACTCGCTCGATCCCGTCATCAGAGTATATCTCAGAGTTTACTTGGTCGACATATTCAGCCGCACCTCGAATTGCTCTCAAGCACAGCAAGCAGCCAGTCCACATATACCGTGTGTGGATGGGTAGAGATATAGATACATAGATACGTAGATACATCGATGAGAATACAAACTGAATATATTAGTTTTAAGAATTGTTGAATGATGAATAGTAGCTATGATTTCCAGGCGCACCAGCAGTGTTCCCAAACAACAGGTTTTTCCCAGACTGCTCTACTGTGTTTCGAGGTGCTCCCAGACTTCTCGCCGGCGCTCCTAGACTAGCCACTGGCGCTCTAAGGCTTTTTGTCGGTGCTCCCAGGCTTGTCGCCGGCGCTCCCAGGTGCTCCCAGGTGCACCCAAAGTTCTTTCCAGCGCTCCGAGATGTTCCCAATCTCACCACAATCACTCCCATGGTACACCTGTACCAGTCATCAGAGATCCCAGTATCTCCGATGGCCAGCCGGAATTCTCTCCAAGGGTCTGATACTCTCCTGAAATTGACACATCTAAGTTTACACTCCACATCCTCTCAGACTCTCCTGGAGGCTCCTAGTGACTAAAATACATTTTGCTGATGTGGATCAGGGTCAATAGTCATCTCTGGCCATATGAGACATCACTCTCTCAGCCCATACAGGATATTTCCTTCTCTGGCCATAGGAAATACCACCATCTCTAACCATAGAAGACATCACTGTCTCTGGCCATACCAGTAATCTCTGTCTCCAGCCATACGAGACATGTCCGTCTCCAGCCATACAACACACCATGATGTCTGGCTGAGACCTGTATATTCGATACTCCCTCTCATGCTATACACCACAGAGCAAGAAACAAATGAAAACGATGAAACAACATAATTCACATTGAATCCTCCTTAATACGCTGCGAAGGGGAGCAGGGACAGAGTACTATTATATCCTGAGGATGGCCATCCATAAAGAAACTAAAAAAGAAATCCATGTGCCCAAGAGTAATCTGAAGCAACCTTACATCGAACCATAAATTGACCTCTATTACCATACCTCCATTCAATTGGCGAGTTCCTCATACTGTTCATTCAATATGGCCTCGGTAAGTAGATCTGTCACAGTCTCATTTGTATACATATAGTAGTCGTTGGCAATATTGCAGACACTTCAAATAACACAATTGTGATAGCCAATATCAAGATGCTTCGTGTGAACAGCTCTGATTTCAGTTGTGATATGACTACGTGCACCCTGACTGTCACAATTGATCGGGAGCAGTGATGCGTTCTTGCCATGCATATCTCAGTAGTACTTGAACAGCCATTTCGCTTGATGGGAACCTTTCGACCAGGTGATGTATTTGGCTTTGAGAGTTGACATAGCACTGGGAACATGCTTTCATGCCTGTCCCGAGATAGATCTATTGCTGAGATGGATGACATGACCACCTTGTGATCTGTGGTTGGCACTATCATTGGCCCAATTGCAGTCCCTGTAGCCAGCGAGATGATTATTGCTGTCAATGCTGCTGCTGCTGCTCAAATGCAGTTAAAAGTCAGGAGTGGATTTGAGATACTGGAGAACTCTATTGGTGGCAAGGGGATCGCTGCTGAAAGGAGGGGAATTGAATCAGCAAAGGGAAGTGACTGCAAATGAGATATTGGTCCGAGTTCCAAGTACCATGTACATCATTGAGCCAACAATTGCCTGGTAGCCTTTGATCTCTGTTTCATCTTTCTCCCCTGAATCCTCGGCCAGATCCAACTGCAAATTAGAATCCATTGGAGTTGATACACTGTGAGCATTCTGCATATTGAAATATTTGAGAATTGTGGTGATGTAAAGCTTTGGGCCAAGACTGATGCCGGTGTCGGCACCATTCTCCTCATGGTGGATGTTGATGCTGAGCAATTGGCCTGCCGGGGAGAGATTCGTGATCTTGGATCTATCTTAGAGTTAAGCAGTTGCTCCAGTACCAGCATCGGTTCCGTTTTCCAGGTACAACATTGAAAAGTCGTCAGCATACAATACCATCAGAATACCTCGGATGCATATATAGAGGTTGGGGTCAGCCAGGGACTGTATGAACTCGAAAGAAAGTAAGATGGTGTTTATATCCTATTACGAAAGTTGTGGTGCTTGTTTGAGGTGGGTGATTGCTTTCTTCAGTTGAAGAATGATTGCACGCAGGTTGAGGCCTTCTGGCCAGGCAGGAGGCATGGTCATTTAGATATCATTATCTTCAACCTCTAGATTGGGAAAGGTAGTGACAACATTCAAATGATCGATGTTACAGCCATGTTTTCTGACCAGAGGGGTGTAATACTGAAAAGTTGTGGGCTTTCTGCCAGGGGTATACGGTTTTCCAAAATCCATGTATTTGTTGTTTTTAATTATTAGGCAAGCTATGAATCATATGGTGCCATCAGGATTGTGTTTTGTTATGTAAACCTATTTGGAGCCAATTGGCATGACTTCCAAATGCCTTGCATCCTGGGAGTTGATAGTTGTGAATGTGTTATGAATCAGGATCGATGTGCATTTCTATTCCATTGTACATTTCCAGTGGCCTCGATGGGGGCTGTCCTTGGCCTCTGCATATGTGGATGCATCGCTATTCCTGTATGTCAATCCAAGAGCATATGCGATTATAATTAGTGCATTTGCGGAGATGTTAACCTGACTTCTTTTGGCATGATGTATGCCTGGTGGTGGTTTGCATATTGACTCACTCGCAGCCACTGGTTGGCAGGCAGTATCATGTTCACGGAAGAGATGTGGATCGTGGATGACGGAATCCCTGGCAACCAGTGATGCATCCTGCTTGTTGGGATGATGTGATCTCACACCTGTACATGCAGGGAGACTTCGACAGTTGTCAGCGTTGGGCAGAGTGCTGTTTGTATCATTGTAACTACAGTGATGATCACCACTACTGTAGCCTTCACATGTTCAACTGGTTCCTGCGTGGTCATGGAGAGGTCCATGTCCGCCCATTTGAATTTCCTTGAATAATTCCATCTCTTCTGATAGCTCAATTATATCTGTTTGGTCTCTGTGTAAACATGAAGCATGGACATTCCTCTACATATCAAAAATGTCATCCAACTGTGATCTTACAACTGGGAAGGCGAAATTCCAGATCCTCCAAAGGGTAGTTGAATTGTGCAAGGAACTGACCATCATGCCTGGCTTGGATCCTGGGCAAAATTTTTCTTCATATTACAACTCGGGGATAGGTCTGCTGGCATAGCAGCCAAATCGGCGAAGGTGGTGGAGAGATGATGTGTACGAGATTCTATTGCCATCATTCTGGTCAATACGCTTGACCAATGCATGCACCATTGAACGTGATGTCAAATATGGTGCATGATACCAGTCACAATCGTCGCTTGGTGTGAGGCCTTCATTTGGAGTTCCCTAGCGGATGTAGACAGTGGTATTTGAATGCTTCTCCCCACACACCAAGTGGTGCCTGGGTGTAAATTGTTGTAGATAGTGCTTTGTTGGTGATGGTGTGGATCATATGTTCGGCAACCCCATTCTGATCATGAGTGTAGGCAGGGCATTGACCATATGTCATACCAAGAGCCGCAAGCACCACCCGGATGGTCTTGCTCTCATATTTTCTGTAGCCATTATTGGACCAAAATCATTTCACTTTGTATCCCATGCAATCAACTCAGGCCTTAAATCATTAGCAGCCTGAGGTACATGTTCTCTACCTTGTATCTGGAAGGACGCAAACAGAGGGGTCGCATGAGCAATCATTGATAAATAGAATATACCTGCAATTGCTGGCAGAGGTGGGCGTAGCGAATGCTCCATGCACATCTGAATGTTCAAGTTCAAATGGCTTTGTAGTGCACTTGGACTTGACTTTGATGATGTTCTGCTGGTGCTACGCATGGATGCATGCGGTGCACATTGAGTTGTCTTTGTATAGTCATCAATTAATCATTTTAGGGCAGTAGGATGAATGTGGGCTAGACGGTGATGCCACAATCATGTTTATGACTTTCTGAGAGGCTTCCGACTGGACTTAGAAATGACAGTGGTAGGTGAATATTGAGGTACGGTGCTGTCTTCACTTGCAGAGGTGGTGTAACGTGAGTGTGTAGTAGAAGGCTCAGTGCAGTGCGCAATTGATAGTACGGTGATATGTGCTCATAATCATTGATTTTCTCCCTTCTACTCTGAAGCGGACTTCATCGACATACATGGTACTGCCAATGTGAGTGCAGTTGTGACAGACATGATATAGAGATCATTGACCTGATTGCTAGTGATGGTGATTAATGAAAATGATATGGACCACTTACTGCATCCAAATTTGGATGTGTATCTGGTAGTGTCTAATTGATTGATGAAGAGAAGGGAGAGCCGGAAAGTAGGTGTGTGGAGAGATTCATATTTATACTCCTGTGAAATGTTAATGAGCCCATGGTGACTTACTGTAACTTTGTTATCATCTCCAAGCTCAATGACTATTGGCTGACGGAGTTTCTTTATTGAGTTGAATCTGGTGTGGTCATTGCACACATGGTGAGATGCACCGAAATCGATGACCTCTGCAACAGGAGCAGAGGCTGTGGTGAGAGCTGGTGAGTTATCGGCCAGTCAGATAAGGTCACGATCTCTGGCTGTGGTAATTGATGCAATGTCCTGATTTTGTTTATTGCATTGATCCCGGGCATGTTTGAAGTGGTTGCAGTCAGCCTGGAGGTGTTCTGGGAGACCACAGTGGTAGCATGTTTGCTTGTCATTCCTGGAGGTGGTTGTATCGATATTGTGTGTGTTGATTTCAGTGCACTGTCACTGTCTGTTCGCTGTGGTGGTATGATAGTCCATTGTGCAGTAGGTGCATTTGTACTTCTTGAGCGCGTTGGGTTGTACGCTTCATTGTCTGCCACCTTGTCCACACACTCCTCCGTCATGGCCATGGCCATGATTTCCACGATTGAAGTATAGAGCTACTCCACTGGATGCATCTCCAATTGCTATGGTAAGGGTCATTCACTTGGCATATGCTCGGATCACATCCATACCCTGCTGGGCAATGGAGGCAAGCATTCACTGTTCTAGGATTTGGATGGTCGTTTGATATGAATTAGGTACGGTAGTGAAGATATGTGTCTTCATGGCATCTTTGCGGATATGTTCAGTGGTGCCAATCAGCTTCTTATGAATAGTGATTAGTTGGGTCTAGACCCGGGTGAATGCTTTGTCTGGCAATAATCATGAGGTGGTGAACTTCTGCACAACTTGGGTGTGGCCAAGATTTGGTGAAGCATTTTCAAGTTGGTCCATGAGTGCTTCCCACATCTCGATGGGATGATCAATATCATCGATGGGTGGTAGAAGTTGATTGCAGCATCAAAGGTGTATCAGTGCTATCACTGTATTGTCACGGTCATAGCAGTATTCTTATACAGGCTGCAGAGCAAAACCATCCACAACAGGTCGGAGTTAGACCCTATTGCTGATATTGTAGATTCTCTTGGCGACATGGACTTGCTGAATTTTTTGCTTCAAGATAGGATTTTTCTCTCAGTAAGTTTAGACACAATGCCGTGATCAGTCTTGAATTTGATGTTTGGCATGTTGACAGTGGAGGTTAGGCAGATGAATATGGAAGGTGATGAATTGTGATGGTGTTGCAGCTGATGAGCAGGGATGGTTGTGAGTGGGTTAGGGTTTTTGAGACTCTATTTAAGATTGTAAGGAAAAAGTATTAGCAGGCACCAGGCTCATAACCTGGTGAAATAGTGATGCTAGAGACACTTGATTGTATGCTATCTAAGAGGGCCCCAAGGCCAATATATATGAAAGTGCAAGTACAGCTGAATGCCATCAGCCCATATCTGAATCAACAGTCATCTCTGGCCATATGAGATAGCACTTTCGCCAGCCAGACAAGGCATCACCATTTCCGTCCAATTGAGATATCACTGTTCTGGTGCTATAAGACATCACTGTCTCTGGTCCTATGACACATCACTGTCTCCAGCCACACAGAACATTTAGGTCTCCGGCCATACAGGACATCACCATCTCCGGCCTTATAAGATATCACCATCTCGGGCTGTTCACGACATTACTGTCCCGGGCCATAAAAGACATCACCGTCTCTCGCCACACAAGTCATCGCCATCTCTGGCAACACAAGACAGAACTGTCTCCGGCCAGACATAACACCATCATCTCCGGCTGAGACCTGTATATGCAATGTTGTTCAATACCTCCAAGTACATCTGCACTTTGCTAGTTCAGAGACTCCCAGTTCGTGTACAACTCACTCAATTGCCACCACTAAGTGCATCTCCAACAAGAATGGGTCACAGCCTCCATTTGCATCACTGAATTCACTCTATCATCACCTTCAAGATGCATCTCTCCATTTTCTCAATCATGGACTCCCATTGCTGCTCCATTATCACTCTTTTACTGTCACCAGTTGTTCCTCAGCAGCAGCTTGAGTGCTGTCTGTAGCCAAAACAACTGTCTGCTTGTATACACGGAGAATTAGCTACATATTGGATGCTATACTGTCATCAGCATAATGTAAAATGGTTTGGAAGTCATAATTCAATCACTCAGCTATTGTGAACACCTAAACTGATTTTCAAGCAGTTCCCGGATGCTCAAAGACACCCTGCATACAGAACAATATACTTTAAGGAACTCTAAGATTACTGTCTGGTGCTCCTTCACATTTCGGAAGAAGCAGAACTGAATACTGGAATTTTCTAATCAGTGTAAAGCTGTCATCAGAGTGCTATAAAATCAAGCAGTTAAGATGCTAAAATTTTAGAACTGATGGGACAACAATTCTCATCTCCAAGGCGATTCTGCTGCACCTGAAGCTTGACTGTCAGGAAGTGAAAATATATAATGTCTATATGGAATGGTACATTTCAATAAACTATTTCACACCAACACACCTGAATCAGGCATTCTGAATAATATACAGTCCGGTATGTATCGACCTTCCATTGATTATTTACAAGCCATACCCCATCCATGCCACCCAATACAGCATTCTCCCACACCAAATATGCTGCTCTAACTACTGCTTCAACCAGCACCATATGGATGTTATCAGTCTGCTTGACAACCTGAATGAACCTGTCAGTACAATCAGCCCAACCCTGTCAATGTTTGTACATTGTTGTAATCACCACAACATATTCCTAAACTGCAGGACCAAATACACAGTGTTCAGGCTTCTTGAACCGGGTAGAAATGGTCAATATCACATTCATGGACGGCAGGCACACCTGACAGTGAATGACCAGATTTGTTGGAGTCTGGATAAAGTAGGATACTCGCAATGATGGAATTTGTCTGGAATGTGCTATCGAGGTCATTCTCTTGACTTTGTGTGTGCTCAACCCAGATGGTGTCAGCTTCTGCCAAGATCCCTTGTTTGGTAGTTGCATCTTCTATATTGCAATCAAGTACTAGACACTAAATTGAAGTAGGATTGTGGAATGGTTGCCAGCAACACAGCTGCTCAGTATGGAGTTTATTCAATATACTGTCTAGGAGTACATTTGGATCATATTGAATCACTAATCCACTAGCTTCATGTTCTCAGTCCTCTTTCATTTGCATGCAAAATAGCCATTCATAGTTGGGAATTCAGAAATCTTCCAATGCATCTCTGAGCAAGGTGAATGAGATCTTACAACACACTCTGCAGACATGAGCCTCTCGCACATGATATACCTGCTGTTATATGGGCAGCAAGAACGCATTTGTCATGCATCGTCTGAAGACATATTGGATGGAATCGGTTCTAATGGTGAGACGTGACCTGAAGCTAGGTAAAAATCAGTGAATATAGGTCACCACTGCAACATTTAGCTTAGTAATGAATATCTTACCACTCAATGCTACATATATACTCACTCACTCAGATGTGCAACTGTATCACTATATTAAACATCTGCAGTCAACTGTAGGAGTATGTGTCTTTGTACAATATTTGAATTTGCAGTTATCGGATATGTTTCACTTATGAGGATTCACCTGGTGTACCCCATTTGTCAAAAAGAACACAACCAACTGTAACCAAATAACTAGTGCATCAATATTACTGCCAATCATCTACTACACCGTCAAAGCAAGCAGCCAGAGGTTATTTGCACTTTGGAAGTACACATTCCGGCACAGAAAACCTACCATCTCCTCCCAGCCTAGTGACCCCTATCGCAACCTAGTGACGGAATGCAAACCAGGAGGATGCAATCATCGACGAGAGTGATCATGACTATGAAGAAATCACCGCTGAGGTTCAAAAGTAGAATACCAATGGCTTGGGCAACAACCCTGGCAAACTCTAGCATGCCACACAATCTGACATGGCATCTATTCAAAAGATCAAGGAAGAACCACAAGAGATGCTCGACAATACCATTCAACACAATATTTAACTATGCCAGTAGCATGCCAAACTGATGGACCTGAACTGGGAATACAGACAAGAGTCTATTTCACTAGAAGCATCAAAATGAAAATCTTTGATTACACACATCGAGAATGGTAATGCTGCAGATCAGAGATGCTTAAAAACCTCCTTGACATGATATAGTCTAACTGCCAATCCAACCCACATTTCTTCCTGCATTGAGATCGGGAAAATGTGAATCATCCAGTGAGGCATTTGAGCACGTCAAGCAATCATCTGGACCCAGCAGAGAGACAGACATAGATGGCCGATTGTGTTGAGTGGGTTCGAGACCAACAGAGATACTCATATCCCTGTTTCGAAAGCATTGAGGCCTTCTTGGAACAATTGCAGAGGATGTACGGCCATAACGACTGACGACACAACCCAGCAATGAGGTGCATGCGTCACTTCGTCCAAGGAGCGCATGAACCAGTGAGAGTCTACGGCAATCAAATCAAAGCAAATCGCAGCGCTGTGGGATGGCCCCTGCAGGAACCCAACAACCTTTACAAAATAGCTTGGAGTGGACTACAACCGAAACTTAAGTCCAAAATCAAGCCATTAACCCCAAAGAGTGAAACATTTGACACCATGGAACAGGTTTTTGACTGTGCTACAAATTCGGATGTCTAGCCAGAGGTCAAGAATCCTCAACAGCAACGGTTACATCAACAGCAAGAGAAGTCAGGAGAATCATCCCCAACAAGGTGGCAAGATACACAACATCTGCACATTCATATTGGAGCCAGCCAAAACACCAAAGCCCAACAAGGCAAATTAGGACAAAGATGATCGAAGCACTGCCATGCCTTGGGCCTCATCAGACCTCTATGAAACTTCGAAGTCCAAAGAAAAATACATATGCAGCATGTCACATGAGTATAAAACATTCCGGTATGCGAAATAATCACCTCCTAATTTGCCAGATTTCCTTGCTCCTCCAGCAGACAGAGATCTAATCAAATGCAAGCGCTGTTTCATCAGTCAGCGAGAAAGAAACCAGCTTATCTCTCTCAGTCTCTGGCTTGGCGGGAGATGACAGATGCATTGCAGCCTGGATTACAGGTATTGGGTATGACAGTGTTGAAGGGAACATTAGAGGCAATTTAACCGCATTGGATCTCAGTAGGGCATAAGGGTGTCTCAGAGAGCCCGAAAGTTTCCATCACATGTCTGGATATGTGATGAATGGCATGATCGTATTCATCACGCATCGTTTACTAAGTCTGGATACATGATCAACATGGAGCATTGCAAGATTGGGAGCAGTCATCCACTATGGTGCTATAAGCGTTTTCATGGCTCTACAACTTTTCAATAGACTTGAAATACTCCAGGAGGCGGCGTACATAACTACTCATAGCCTGGACAGTCAGGTGAAGGTGCCCTCAAGGGAGAGCCACAAGATGCCAATGACAGTCCAATATATAGATCACTTAGCCCTGGTCCACAAACCAGAGTTGCTGGTGGTCCTGATGAGGGCATATGATCTAGTACTGCGATTAGCATGGTTCAAAACCCGCAAGCTGGAAATCAATTGGGCCACCATTCTAGTAACTTCATTAGGAACTTCAAGTGGCCAAGGGGAGGCAAGGAGATCAGGCATGATAGTGCGGTAGTACAAAAGTCGGCATGACAAAAGTACTAACCTATGGCTACAAGAGATTGGCAGGAGTCTGCTGACGAACAACTAAACAACAGAGATTCCTGTTTATCCCGAAGGATAACCAAGGGATAGCAGTGAGAACAGTCAACTCCAGATATTGGAATATGTGGAGCAACTTTGTTCGACAATCACTTAGCTGGCAATGAGGCCATGGAGTAGTTTGTGCTACAAATTGGGGAGTACAGTGGTCTGCTGGGAGCGACCATGGAGGTCGACACATTGGAAGATTCAGGCGAAATTGAGACTATTAACCCAACTGCTGGACGAGTGTGCAGGGAGCAGCAGCAGTAGTTGTTGCAGGGAAGGTACCTCACTGATGAATGCTTGACTGACAGAAACTTGCTCAGCGAGTCACAAGTGCAGGTTGTTGCACTAGCAGGGTTTGGCTCCTTCTTGGGTGAACCGCTTGATCTGTGGGTCCCCGGTTTCCTGTCACCATCATCATCTCACATCTGAACTCGGAGATAGAGGCTAATACACATTTTCTGCAACACGTACTGTACATAGTGATAATGGAGGTCATGTCACTGTGAGATACACGGACTATGTGGATGTGTTCAACAAAGAAATGCCAGAGACTCACGCACCACACGGGCAAAATTATCTCTGAATTAATCTCGACTGAGGCATCAATTCGATATAAGGCTGAATCAACAATGCTTCAGAAGTTGTTTGGAAATCCCTCCAAACAATCTTCGAAACAAATAGTGTTCGCAATGGATCAAGACAGCAGATTCGGGTCTGGGTCCGTGTCTGAACCAAACCTTCCCCAAATACACTGTTAGGGTCGTCAATACACCCCTAACTGTCAATTCGGGTACTGTTCAATGGACATTTCCCAACCCGTCTTAATTGGACGGGCTGTCACCGTGTTGTCCAGCGGGTCCGTCTGTAGATTCAGATAATGCTGATGCTTTTGCTGTTTGATAGTGGTATTTGATCAGAATCGCTTAATTAACATCCAGAAATACCGTTTTGATTACTTTGGAGGTTGCGACATCGGTTATTTGGCAATCAATGTTTTTCCAATTGTGTTTTGTATTTAGGAGTACTAAGGAGTTCAATAGTTCTGTTAGGATCTCATATATCCGGGCGATGACTTGATTACGCAATATACAAGACCACACATTGTTGACATGCCATTGACAGTCATTTTCATAATCGGGTAATGGAGATATCATGCACTGTTTAAGTTGAAAAGCCCGTGATTACATCATATATGAATTCTTGCAATACAGCTACACTTAGATTGCCAAAGATGCAAGACCAAAAATCGTTGAGGCTCCAGTGACACTCATTCTCAGGATGGCACAGGGAGCGTACAACTGTTGCTTTTGACGCTACAGGGGCTAATACTTCATTCATGGATGTCTGGAACCAATTGCCATTTAGATAACCCAAGATGCAAAGCCAAAAATTGTTGTTGCTCAGTTGACGCCAATTGTCAGAATGGGGCAATGACTGTGTCGCTGTCTTTTTCGCCTATGAAGGCAGCCATTACATCCTTTAGGCCTCACCCCTACCAGATCACTTTGTAATTAGCTAACTTAGAAGACTAACGATCATTGACACTCCGTTGACGGACATTTTCATGATGGGGCAATGAACATCTGAGGCATTGTTGGCCTGAAAAGACTGCCAATACATCATATATAACTTGTTACCACAAATCAACACTCATATAAGCCAAGATGCAAAGCCAACGATCATTGACGCTCGGTTGACGCTCATTTGCAGAATGGGGCGATAACTGTGTCGCTCGCTGTTTGGCCTATGATGGTAGCCAATACAATGGTTATGCTACACAGCGATCAAATCACTTTACAATTTCATTGCTTACAAGACCAAAACTTGTTGAAGGTCCATTGATGCTCATTTTCAAGATGAGGTAGGGAGGGTGTCTCTCTAATTCTTTCCTATAAAGGCAACCAATACTTCGATTATGTATAACCACGACCAAATCGAGTTTTCATTACCAGACTTGCATCACCTGAAATTGTTGACACTCCGTTGATGTTCATTATGCCATGAGCGTATCCGCAATATGCAATCATTTGATATGGAGTAGTCTATCATTCATATTGTTTTCGCATTCTTTCTCGCGTTTTCATTTACTTTCTCCTTGATCACTACATTGTTCTTTAGTAATAGATATAAATATATCCTTTAAAATATAGTTTACAGTGTCCGCTGATTGTAGATGATGATACACTCAAAAATCCCGTTCCTTTCGATCAATGCTCATCATTACTTGCAGGTTCGCTCAATAGGCTGCTCTCATCTTCAAAATGGATGTTTGCTGCATTGCCACACAGCTGATGGTGTACTAACCAGTAGATGTTCCTTCATCAGTCAGCATATCTGGATCTAAATCTGTATCATGCTGGCTATCCTGGGCATATGCATCAAGAGTAAACATATCAGTGCAGGGAAGAGAAGTATGTGAATACACATATCCAGCTGGCAAATTGACAATTTGTCAACGTTGGGCTCTGGCATCGTTACCGGGTGGTGCGGGTGGCATTCTGGGCAGAGGTGGAGTCGGCTCTGCAGTTGGCTGGCTGCGTCGATCGGGTGGAGATGCACCTGTTCCTATGCGTCTCCAGCATGTCTGCAGATTCTTTGCGGGGCCATTTTGGCAATGAAGGCATCCGTCTGGGTGGTTTGGACGAATCCTTGCCGTCTGTTTTTCTATCACAGCCTTAACCGTTTTATGCCAAGGAAACTCAACTCACCGCATCGTCTCTTCTCGGACTTCAGCGCGAGGTTTGTTGATCAGATATTGCATTTCCTTCATTGTGGCACACGAAAACCCACCATTGGTTTTGGCCATATTCCAGGCCAGGCGAATGTCGGACTGTTCCAGCTGTACCCGACCTCCTTGCCTTGCCATAGTAGCAGACCTGTTGAAAACTTACAAGAAATTAGTTGCTGCTTCTAACAATAAGATTCGGCTAGTACCTCAACCAGATATGCTTCTGTGGTGTCCTCTAAGGTGATCAATGCCAGTTTCATCCACTGCCAGGGATGGTTATCACTAAATTCGTCCGTGAAAATCCCAGAGCTGACAACTTCATGATATTTGATGTCACGGACTGTGCGGACAAATGCCTTGGTTGAGCATGGAGGTTTGCGGTTACGGGAAACGATAAATTGGTCACGCAACTCTCAATGTACACCAGCTGTCTATTATATGGTTTGTTGATGGCTGTTGCCACGATATGGATATACTCACATCCAATTGCCAGCTGCTTTTCGTACTTGCTGCTTCTGGTCTTACGGACGATTTCTAGATGTGCATCCTGATTCATGATTTTGGTCACTGCATTGGCAGTGTCGCGGTGGACTAACAGGTGTGTGCACTCTTCTTGTGTGCCAATGAGTGATGTATTAGGTGAAGTGCCCATTGATCGGCTCAATTCAGATCCGCTGTTACCTGGCTGAGGCATTTGTGTAGCCATGATTTGGTGGTGTGGAATTGGAGAGGAAGATGATAATGAAAAGAAGTGGGAAGTCCTGATGAATATATATTTAGGTTCATGTCAGAATGGAATAAATAGCAGCCTACATGTATGTTATACTGAAGATGAATCCTGCTACGGATGGATGCAAGTTGCAGGGGTTTCCCACCATCCTGCGATTTGTAATACCTTGGGCCGATGTTGTTCGTTTGTTTACCAGGATGAATTGAGGTGTAAGACAGCCGGAATCTCAGGATGTTCAGATAGAAATATGACATTCTTCGAGGGAAAGGATGTCTTCTGATGTTCATCTAAAAACATCCCCGGGATATTACATGAAACTGACTCTAAACACCATGTCATGTTGTATGGTTAGCCCAACTATTCCCATTTTATTGACAGTCAAATCGCAGATTTTGCTTTGTTCAAGATGATTAAACATACCAACCTTGATATAAAGAATGCAGGTTGCCTCCATATTGTCCATATCTTGCAACATCCAATATCTCGCCCAACAACAAAGTCAACACCAACTACAATGATCAATGATCTCGAAAAGAACTTGCCGCCACTACTGGCAGGTAAACACGGCAAATCGACAATGCGGTCTACACGACGACGTCATCAAGCGAATGAATGTAAGAGTGGATTCGAAACAGAACGAGTCTGAGCCTTTGGGGCAGTGCACAGCATGCGATTCAAAACGAAGCTTGCAGCCAAGACACGACCAGAAATGCAGGTCTCAAGCATCGAAGAGAAAGAGAAACGGATCAAGGATTGAGTTCAGAGAGAAACCGCTGGGGCAAGACAGCGAGTCAAAGACCCGGACGCAGCAATTAAGCAGGAGCAGGAATATACGAGGACAGCTGAAAACAATGGATTGACGACCAGCAAGCATGGAATGAGGTTTCAGGAGATGATGGTTGCTATCAGGAACAGTTTGAGTGATCTTACAAATTCCGACGATGGGGACGATGGGGATGATGAGGATGATGAAGACACAGAGCAGGGCAAGTTGAGCGAAGATGACGAATCCGGCTGGGTGATGGGCACAATCTCCAAAATGTTAGTGCAGCGCATTGAGAGGTGTCGGCAGAAGCAGATGAAGCTTGACCAATTGACATGACCGTGATGGAGGGAAGCAGCCGACTCCATCCATGAAAGAGATGAGAGGTCTGGCATATCAGAATTGAGAGTTCCGGCAGTCGTTAGACCGCAAGCGAATAACGATGCAGCCGCACCAGCACACACAACATTTGGAGAGCTTATGCATTGTCCTGATATTGTCCCAGGACTATCGCAGATACTGCTAGGGACTTCTCGACCAGGAAGTAGTCATATTACGCTAGGTTCTGGGAAGCCACAGTCGAACAAAGGTTTAGCCGGTCTGGCGTTGGCCGGGGAGTCCAATTCATCACCTATTCAGAATCTGACCCCTGTTGAACCCATAAGCTTTTACCCCTGCATATAGCCTCCCCAGCTAATCACGATATGGAAATCTGATTCGGACGAAGACATGGTGACAGCTCCTATGGCATCAGAGGAATAGATAGCAAAATTGTAATTTTCGATGTCATATGGTGGTTAAAAGCAATTTGTGTACCAATTTTGCTAGGTGTCAGCTTTGTCTTGATTTCAGTGACCAAATTGGGAAACATGATAATTCGTCTGTGCAGGTGCAAAGGTCAAACGCACCATGCGAGTGTTCTTGAACCCAAATCAGGTTGTAAGATGGCCAATAAGCTCAATTTCTGTTTGCCAATTGCTGTTAATTGAGAAAACAAAGGCAATATTAGTGACAACATATACTACCAAAATGTAAGTGAGTGATGTCATACAAGTCATAGAACGAGCATTCAGTGCTCAATATAAATCTGTCTGAATGATGACTGTCATGTTCCATTCATCCATGCATCGAACTGCATAACTCTTCGCACAGAACAGGTGCAAATGGTTGAGATATCTATAATTGCTTATGGTACATCATGGAAATCGAAGAGAAGGAGATGTATGAGGAAGAGTGAGGAAGTAGAGCGATATTAATGAATTACTAGTGAGATAGTCTACATGCCGTAAATTGCCGGCCGAAAGCGCAGGAATCTGGTAGGGCCATGTCATCTCTCACTCAGATCACGTGGATAGAGGTTGATCAGAAATGGAGAGGCCACAATGCTTCTGGATGCAAATGATAATACTTAGAAAGGCTATATTGGATGCCAATAATCAGTATGCGATTCATTGCATTCAATGATGGAGTATACAAAGGCTATTTCGATGTGTTTAATATATGTGTCATCAGAGCATCAACGATTTTTAGTGTTACACATTCGACTATCAAAGGGCTCCATTCCCAGGTCACTCCAAAGCAAATGCATTGGTCGGCGTTATAGGTGAAAAGCCAAATTACACACTCGTTGCCCCATCCTACAATTGAGCATCAAACGATATTGAAAGATTTTCAGTCCTACACTTTTCAAGATCAAAGGGCTGCATTGTCACCTCCCGGTAAAGTGAATATCGGGGTCGGCATTATAGCCAAAAAGGCAAATGACATGCTCCTTGCCCCATCTTAACAATGAGTTTCAATGATGTTTGGTCATGCAACTTGCATCATCCACCAGCTGTGCATTGACATAAATCCATAATCATCATATTTGCCGCCTGTGTGGGCAAAAATGTCACAAACAATTCCCCTACTGCCTCCTGTTCATACGCATCAGCGGAGCAGCAACTAGTTTTGTGGGGCTCAGTAAGCTTCACAGCAACAAAATGCCTTGTGTCGTTCCTAAATGGCGTTTCTAATGGTCAGTCTTGTCAGTATGACCCTGTATACACCTTCACAACTATGCATGCAATGTCTCACAGGTTTTACTTTTGTCTTGCATGTAGCTCAAGAGTCAATATTTAAGCACAAGCGTTCTACTCAACAATAATGTAACTTTTGACAGTCTGTCAACTGGAATTGCACAGCTTCCAAAGTCCTACAACCATGTCGGATTCCCAATCTATAAATACCTCCTTGCTAGAGGTTATGATATCTTCCAAAACTGAACGAGTCACTACTCAGGATGTGAGTGACCGTACTTTACAAATCATATCCAATGCCTGGTGCCCTTTAATAAATGAGGGCTCGAAGCATCATACTGCTTGGAATGAATCTAGACATGCACCTCCGTAGCTTGTCTATTTGCACTGCGGATTTGAGGAGACCAGCAGGCCTGGCATCATAGATATTGTGGGTCATCAAGTTTGTTGCCATCCATCAGAACATGGGACAAGCTCCATGGGGAAACACTTGCGGGGAAAAGCGAACATTGCAAAGGTAAACAAATTTACTGAGTCAGAAAGTTCTGAATTGACAAGTACAACCATTGATGAAACCGCTTTGGCCATTTTGAAGAGACAAGGCAGTCGTGGAATTACAATAGTAAGTTCGCAAATGAATTTCATATTCAACGGTCAGAGATTACCTATAGTAATACAATTGACGGACAGAACGCTCTAAACTGGCAGCAAAGTCTGCATAACTGCCGAATTTCACCACAAGACCTGGGATCGCTACCTCATGGTGGGATTTCTTTGGGCTGATATTCCATGCAATGCGATATCAAACCTCGAGCTACAACAGTCATTCAATGCATTACTAGGCGAGCTGGTTCTTCCATCCGCCAGCACTCTTAGCAACATTTACCAGAGGAAATACTCGCTGACAGTCGATGCAATTAAGAAGCAAATGCGATCAAGATAGAAAGAGAGCTTAGCTTTAGATGAGTGGATATCGATGAACAAATTAGCGATAATGTCTGTCATAGCTGACAATATGGAACAAAATTGGGGATTGTGAGAAGTACAACGCGCATTGAACAAGGTTGATAGCTAGTTCCTGTCATATTTCGAATGTTACTTAAACATAGTAGGTTCAGTGTCAACATACTGGAGCATGGCTAGCCATACATTGGAAGGAAGTTCTTGTTACAGGGGTGCTTCCACCTAAGTAAGTATACTTTTATATATCAAGTGATACGCAAGTAAGTACTAGATACACGGTCGGAGTTCTTATCGTGTTCGTCAAAGTGTATCTCCACACAAACTGAATTGGCAACCTGTGTATACAATATACACAAGAAGGACAGATATGGATAGTTGTATCAGATGCTACGACGTGGATAGCAACTAAATCGTATTGTGGCATGAAGCAATACTGACAATACATAAAACTCTTATTATTAATCTCCGTGATTGATTAATATCTTAAAGTATTAGGTATAATGAATCTTCGATAATTAATTAATATCATAAGGTGTGTTTGTATAAATAATTTCACAGATTTTTAGGTCAGGAATATTCAGATAATGAATCTCAGCGATTGATTAATGTCATAAGGTATTCCGTAAAATTATTCTCAGTGATCAATTAATACCGTCGCGGTAATATTTTTCCCATTGATAGTGCACTCTCAATTGACACGTATCTTCAGGAAATATTCCACTATCCCTTCCTTGAAAAATCTGGCGTCCAGATACTATTGGCAATATTACGTGTTAGCATAATCTCCCTCACTATACCAAATCTTGACTCTTAAGAAGATGAGAAATTATATTTCGTCGCTTCTTATTCTGGTTCCCAAATCTGGCTTGCAATTCCTATTTTGAATAATTGGGTATATTCTTAAAGATCTTTCTGGAGTGGGTGGTATGTAACTGGCATTGCTGTTTGCTCCGGGAATTATGCAGTAAATTACTTCATCCAGGATGTTCTACGGTATTGGAACGGTTGATACCTAACACAGGTATTTCGGATTCAGGAATGAGTGACCCTGCTATCCCTGGATTGCATAAAGGTGATACCACAACATCGTTAACATATTATGAAGGGAATAGTTTATAATGACCATAATAAATCAATGTCCCGGTGAACTGCATTATACTTGCCAACAACCAAATACACAGTGCTGCAATCATCTCATCTTCTCTTTCGAAGCGATCCAGTAATCAAGATAATGTGCACAGTATTATGCTGTACTCATGATTGAACGTATGCTCAAGCATGGGCTGGGGGAACCGTGTATAATCTTAATAGTTAATTCTAATATACTCGATAATGATGATAATGATAATCAGAACTGATAACCAGAATAATATTTCAGCCTCTTCTTCACAGGTAGGTATCATAGGTATCGTTTGTGCTTCTGGGGCTGTACTTTCAATGCTTAACCATTGCTGTCTGTTTATTGCTTTCTTGTATTGTATGATTGGGTTTTAGGGGTTACTCCCCCCATAGGGCCATCATCATAACTGAAGGATTGCTATGATACCATCTGTCACATCGTAGAGTACTACTAAATGAGCTTTGATGTCTCTTGATAGCGGAGCATGCATCCCAAAGGATATCGTATAGTGCATGATTGGGTTTGAAGAGTTACTCTCCCCGGAGGGCCACCATCAGTGATAGCATTCAATCAAACAGTAACTTCAACATAGATATCTTGCAGCTCGTTTGTTCGGATAGTCAAAACCTCTCCTAGCCTGATGTGGCCATTTGAAGGGCTTTAAACTGATTGCTTAATTATATTGACACATGATCTCACCCTTCAGGCTTTTGGGTCTAACAGCTTCAGATGCTATATGTGGCAGCCCACCTTTACTCTGTCGAGATTTAATTATGAACAATTAACATGGCCATTTGTTTGGAGGTTGATCGGGGCTAGCCAAATGTCATACTCAACCAGACACGCCATGGTAAGGTCGAGACTGTTCTCACTACCCGTGGACTGCCCAACGTGTTCCCATTCCCCCTGGGGAACCGGCATGAGATCCCACATAATTGCAAATTGGCTATCGTCTGCCTGACATGTCAGTTGCTATATAGCAGCCAACGCATTTAGTTCCACATAACTCAGTTCAGTGAATGTGGTGAGAAATAACTGACATCTCTTTATGCCCTGAAAGCTTACCACTGGCGAAGGTTATCACATCATCAAATCAATACAAATTCATTGTATTTTCAATGGATCCACTAGCAATGAGGCTCGCTATCAAATGGTTACGAGGTTTGCATGATATCCTGCTAAGAATCACCTGGACTGGCACACTTGTATTGTCTAGAATAGGCTTCATGTATTCTACGTGAGTAAACTCTGTAGCATTTATCCTTCTGACAATCAACCAAGTGCAAATACCTCCATTAGGAGAGAACCCGAAACAGTTCTAGATTGTTTCGAGTCTTCCAAGTGCTGTTTAATAGTAATAACAACTGATAATCCCTCTTCAGATTACACGATCACTCTGGAACCACAATCAACTCTTGAGGCCTCCGCAATCGGGTGGCCTGCAATGATGACCCACCAACCATCAATGGCACACATCAGTCAGCTTGCTTTGGGTGCGTTCACGAGCAATCTCAGTGTACAAGGCCGCACCAAGTCTTGGGAAGCCCATCAGCACGATCAGCAATTTGGAGAGAATGAAGGCACAAACATTTGGAAGAGTCAAAGACTGCGAAAAGAGGGCAATGCTAGAATCAATCAGGTGTTGGCTATGTGACCAGGTTTGGCAAAGATAATTGAGAAAGTACGTATTTCAAGCCATTTGGAAAGACCTGAAACTGACCCTCATATAGCAGAGTGTGCTTGCTGTATTGATTGCACTGACACCTGGTCGTCGAAATGAGTTCATTGACTGCCAAAAGACAAAGTCTGAATTGCAGTACTACATATAATGGATGTGAAGACACGGTGGAATTCGACAGTGGAGTTGCGTGAGTGAGCCTACCAATTACAAGAATTCCCCCCTGAGTGGCTTAAGAATCAGAAATACAGTCATGACTGGCGACTCTTCACAACTCAGGATGAATGGACCATTGTCAAGTATGTGATGGAAGTTTTAAGGCCATTCTGATACTGGACCCTCTCGTTGTCGAAAAGGCATACTGTTACTCTGTATCATGTCATCACTGTCTAAAATGACATGTTTGATCACATGGATGGCGTTATGGGAGCTTTGGCTAAGAAGAAGACACAATGGAACGAAGAATTATACTTTGCTGTGCAGGTTGCACGCCAAATGCTGTCCAAATAGTATGCTGAAGTCACTCCAACGACCAGTCTGCATCACATGTCAGCCCATATTGTTGACCCTTTCCGGAAGTTGAGATCATTCAGGAAGTGGGACAAGGTGATGGATATTAATCCCGAGAACGGGACTTTTCATACTGCCCAATACGATGAGGCCTTTGTGATGTATGTGGATGGCAATTACTGTGCCAAAGAATGACAAATGTCCATCATTAAACCTGAAAATGTTCTGCACAGCATTATCTTCCCCTCTGCAAAGGCTTCTGGATTTGGTCAATTGTGTTTTGATCCATATGATTTGTCCAGTGATGATGAAGAATACTTAACGCCTGAATGCGTTGCTGAAATGACACCTGGACAAAGCGATCGCACAGCACGCTTATTGACAGCCACAACGCTCTGTTTGACATCACCCCCTGAATCCTCAATGTGCTGGGGGCCAGTTAGTCTAAATCTTAATGATTACCACTCCGACCCCATCGAGATTAGCAGTACATGTGGGTCAACAGATATAACCGCCTGGTGGCGCGAGCAAGATGAAACGCACCCACAGTACCCCAATCTCTCCAATGTGGAACACAATATATTCTCTCTCATACCACCTGGAGTTGGAGTGGAGGCCAGTTTTTCCCTTGGGTGAGACGTTATTGGCTGGAGACAGCCTTGATCCACTGCCCAGATGCTTCAGGAAAATGTCTTAGTAAGGCAGTTTGCTCGAGCCAACAACGAAATATTGGTGGCCGATTGGGCAGCATTGGCCACCCCACCAACTGAAAATCACTTGGAATTGAAAGAACACATGGAGGAAAGAAAATTTCCCAGAATGGCCACCGTCCACAGCTTTTTGGAGATGTAGCAGGGCAGCCAAAACCTACATGCTACACAGACGGAATCTCGTGCTCAAACCAAGCAAATGACAGTCATAGGATACATTTCAGATAATGAAGAAATCATCAAAGCATCCTGGTCGAATTTTCATCATGATGGTGCGGCTGCATTTACATTGTCACAAGGATAACCTTTGCGACCAGCTTTATCCGCAAAGAACCTTCCGGGAGGACAACCTCAACTATTGAATGTCTGCCGAATCAGAAGGATCAACTGTCATCCAGTTGAAAGTGATGAGGATAGCGCACCAGAAAGCATTTCCGACTCAGAAAATTGGCATAACTGGAATGGTGATTTGGATAATCCAAACCAAACCAAAGATGACTGTGAGGCAGACAATTAATCCAATGTAGAGCTAGGCAATCGCATCAAGGCCTCGGAAAGCCCAGAGCACTGGGTTGTGAGTGCAGCACAATATGATCCTGGATTCATTCGGCCAACACTGAGGTCAATGAAACAGGCTAAAACGGGGTTGATGACTGTCAGTGGAATAGAAACAAGGAGGAATATAGGAAACAAGAAAAAGTAGCACCAATTGAGTGAATATGTTTTCACCAGGTTCTATCTGATGCTTGACGAAGAATTTCACTTAGAGAAATATTATGGGAGAATACTGAGCAGTTGCATAAGGATAATTGTTCGTAAACAAAATTAGAGCTGGCGAAATGTTACATTCAGTTAGATACATCAAATTTGGTAGAGTGCCAGAGGCCTGTGCAAGAATATTAGTAGGCTCGGCTTTGCCAACAGGCTGAGTCTCAATTGGACAGAAATGCAACGAATGAGTCACAATTATTCTTTATACAATTATCCATGGCAGCAGATATTGACTATACAATACATTATGATGAATGTCAATGGAGCAACAACAAATTTTGGTCTTGTGTCCTGGGTGATCAGACCACCGATTAGTGAGAGACTGTCATGAAGGAATTTGTGGCCGCCATTATCGGAAAAACAGATTGCAATACCCACCCTACCCCATCTTGAACATGAGAGTCAATGATTGTTGGTCGTGTATCTTGGGTAATCAGGGGGGTGACAGGTTGCAGACAGTCATAAACGAAGTATTCACTGCCTTCATTGCGAAAAGAGAAAGTGTCATGCTCCCTGCCCCATCTTGGAAATGAGTGTCAACGATTGTTGGCCTTGCATCGTGGTTATTAACAGCGCGATGTGGCCGTTAAGTTCTATAAACATTGTTTTGACTGTTTTTGTATGTCAAAAGGCTCAAGAACACTTAGTGGTAGCTCTGTAAATGGAATAAGTTGTAATGGTCCCGAAGGATGTGGTGGGAATATCCCGACAATCTTTGCCAATAAAGGCTGCCATATCCTAGTTTATCGATGCATGTGATCAAGTGCCACTCATATTACCGAAGATGCAAGACCAAAAATCGATGATCCTCCATTGAAGCTCATTTCCAAGATGGGATAGGGAGTGTTTCGCTTTATCTTATTCCGACAGAGGTGGCCAATACATAGCTTATGTCTGTGTGCAACCTGTCGCACCACAGATCACCCAAGGTACATGACCCATAATTGTTGATGCTCCGTTGATGCTCATTCTCAAGATGTGGTAGGCCACGTGTCCCTGTCTGTTTTGATCATTAAGGTGGCCGATACATCAAAAACAAATTGTGACGTATCAATGTCACTATTTTGTGATGATCAGTAGCATATCTGAATGCGACCATGAATAGTGAAACCCGAAATGTAGAACCGGAGATTGGAACTGACAGGTGTAGCCAAACCCTGCGAAACCCACGCTCAGATGGGTATGGGTCTAGGTTGGGCCTGCAAAGAGTCAGTGGGTCAGGTTTTTCGCCGTGTCTGGAATGGAATCGACCGATTTCTGCGGTCCAAACCCGGACCGCTGGCAGGTTACCCGGACCAGGTGCTAACACCAGAAGCAAACAATGGCAATGGAGTTGTTGAACTTCCATCCGCTCGAGTGGCTGCACCGAGCGTGTTTGACAAAACCCAACCACTGCGGACTAGGGCTATGTGAAGACTATGAAGCGCTTCATATAGCCACGATGAAAAACCGATACCCTCTCCACCATGACTCGGAGACGCTAGCCAGGTTCTGCGGAGCCTGGATCTCCACCAAACTGAACTTCGAGACCAATAAAGATCTTGTCCAAATTGAGAAAGCCAATGGGCACACAACAGCTTGTTCCAGCCCATATGGGCAGTCCATGTATGGAGCAACGCCATTTGGGTTGATCAATAAATCAGCTACTTTCCAGGCTTACATCGAATTGTTCTCCTGGTCTTACATTGACAACTTCACAGTGCGCTACCTTGAAGATACACTTATTGACTCGGCCAATAATCTGGAGCAGGAAGACCAACTAAGAAAAGTGCTAGAACAACTTCGAGAATATGATCTTGACAGCTAGGCCAAAATGAGACATTTTGGAGTCTCAGCATTCAGATTTCTCTGATATGTCATTAGCCCCAATTGGATTGAAATGGAATTGGACTGCATGTCAATAATTGAGAACCGGCCAGCATGGCAGATCATTGGAGATGTGCAGGTGCTTTGTTGGTTTATGAACATTTACCGGCACTTTATCAGGAAATATGCAAATGTAACAGCACCCATATCAGTCCAACTGAAGAAAGCTCAGAATGCCGGGATGTCTGAACATGTCAAATGGAAACGAACTCGGAATGTGGAACATGTATACCAGAAGTTGATCAGGGTCATCAACTATGCACTCATCCTCAAGCATTTCGAATTGGCTGACCCCATTATTTTGCAAACTTATGCAAGCAGCTTGGCAATCGCAGGCATTTTCAACCAGTATAACAGTTTTGGGATTCTCAGGTGGGTGAATATCTACTCTTCATACAGCTCAGGTGCTGTACAGAACTATGATTCTCATGATCAGAAGCTCTTGGCCTTTGTGGACAGTATATTGGACTGGCATCAATACCAGGAGGCAGTGAATTATAAGGTACACAAAGAATGCAACCATAAGCACCTCAAATACGTCCAAACATCAAATGTGCACTCCAAGCAGCAGGCTAATTCGGTGGAGATTGTCTCTTCCTATAAGATCATATTTGAACACAAGGAATGCAATAAGAACCCAGCCGATAGACTATCAAGAAGACCCAACTATGAGATCTGTGATGGGAATATTATGGCATGGCTCCTGGCCACCTATGCAGTAACCACCATCTCCAAATCTTATGGTCACCTTCTACTGGATATCAAGGCAGCCCAGGAGACCAACTTTGTAGCCACAAAAATATGGCCAATCTTGGTTAATGGTTCAATTGTAGAGAAGAGTCGATGGTTATTAAACGACAGTGGACTTACATATGAGAGAACAATAAATGTGCTCATGGCCCTTGGCAGGAGAGTGACCAGACTGTTCCTCAACAAAGCCAAATCTGGTCAATTCAGAGCCCCAAAGACTGCTGAGGACATAACACTAGATTTTTATTGGCCTGTGATGGAGTTAGAGATCTGGAGGTATGTTGCTGGCTTTGGGTTGTGCCACCAAATCAAGGCACCACATCATGTACATGATGGACTCAACATTCCACTGTCACAGCTGTCTTGTGCATGAGAGGGACTTACATTCAATTTTGTTACCAACCTGCCAGAGTCAAAGGCATCAGGATACACAGCGATCTGGGAAGTTGTCAACTGTTTGACTAAAATGGCTACCTGCCTCCCCTGTGGAAAATATATTGACTACACAAAGCTGTCAATAATAATTTCTAAACAGGTGATCGCCAAATGTGTTGTACGAGCCAAAATTGCCACTGATCGCAGCAACAAGTTTGCTAGTTGATTTCGTGACAGAGATGACTTCCACATCAGTATCAATTATGGACTCTCCACTACCATCCACCTGGGGACATTCTGTCAAACTGACCACCAGAACCAAATAATGGAGCATTACCTCCAGGGCTTTTGGAACTATGAGTTGGACAACTGTGTCAAACTATTACTGCTGGCAGAATTCGTATACAACAACTGCATCCACCATTCCACACTGATGACACCCATCTCGGTGAACTTGAGGTACCAACCTTCAGTGCAATTCGAGCCACACAAGGACCCTGGTTCCAGATCACAGGTGCAGCCAGAGTTGTGGAGGGTTGGAATGGAACAGACACTGCAAATTCTCTGGGGAAACAAAATTGCAGCTCAGGAGCAGCAAACAAAGTACACAGGCAGGAAAGAGATGACTTTTGCAGACAATGTATGGCAATCGACAAGGACCTTGCAAACATCTAGGCTTTCAATGAAGGTTAATTACAAGCACACTGGACTGTATGCAGGGACTATGATCATCAATATGATTGATGACAACCCAGTGTTATCGAGTCCAATGTGGAACCAAAACGTTTTCCATGTGTCACTTTTCAATCATTATACAACGCTATTCTGACATTGTCCATCTTTCGAAGTACACTCACTGATAGTCGAAAAAACAGAGAAATGGGGAGTTAACCGCTCACTCCACTCTAGGCTTCGCTATCAGATGCTGCACGATCTCATCCTATAGGCTGGTTACAACTACATATGCATCGGCTTGGATCGGATGATGAACTTTGAAAACACCTCAGATTGGCTTGACGAGTTTGAGCAAGAGCTTCCAGTCAAGCCACCGGAGTACAGGTATAGATACTGGGGGTGGAGGCACAGAGGACATGGAAGCAGTTTGGATGATTCACTTGTACTTTAGTTTTATCATTGTATTCTCATCGGAGTGGGTCTTGGCCCAGTATTAATGGTGTCAGCATAGGTTTTACCACTGACAAATGGAGGTATGGTTGCCAGGTGCACAATGTCTGCCAAACAGTTACCATTGAGCTGTACAGATCGAGTGTGGGAATTAACAGTTTATACGATTGTGTATGTAGTGTGGTTTCTTCATCCCATGTTTCTGATTTCTCCTGTTCTATTATCCTGGCTTTCGCAACCCAGGAGATCTGCATCTGAGGAGGGGGATAATGTAACCGCAACACATGACCCGAGGCCAGGTATACTGCTATGTATATATGTTGCTGCAGCTGCACTTAGATGTGTATCAAATCTCTAACAACTCAATTGTACATGTATACTCACTTGCTCTCGTGTGCAACCTTGTCACTGCATCATACGTCAGTGGTCAAGCATAGGCGTACATACCGTCATATCTGGGTCTACTCTGATGTTTATCAGTTGCTAACTGTAGGTTCCCAACATTTGCCTGCTCGATAAAGCACCGGGCGTGTGGAGTAAACTACGTCATTGTCCTCTCCATATACTGAAGCCCGGTGCACAATTCATTACGCTTCAGCATCTGTCCAATTCAATTCACTGTGTCAGTTGATCAATATGCCAACTTCACTTTGGCGATATGAACCCATGCAGCAATGGCGGTGCTAAATGTGCCGACATGAATCTATCATTTGAATTGCATCTAATTGATAGTTCGCAAGATGCTTCTTTGGATATCTGCAATGTGTCAGGCATTGTTTGATGATTTTCTGGTGCTCCTGAGTGCTGATTATCTCCCACCACACTTCAAACTCCATTGAGTAGACGGATAAATTCTTCTTGAACCACTTCTGCTCTTTTGTGGTGATGTTATCAATCACTCTCTGTTACAGCGGTGCTTCCACCAAAGTAACTATGCTTCTTTACGTATCAAGGGATATTCAACTGAGTACTAGGTACACAGCCGTAGTTCCTATCGTATTCGTCTAAGCTTATCTCCACATCAAGTATATTGGCAAGCTGTACTGATTGTATACGCAAAGAGGACAGATATCGACACTTGTATCAGATGTGGTGTTAGCAATGGGTCCGAGTACCCCGCCAGCGGTCCGGGTGTGGACTGGAAAAATGGTTTGGTTCGGTTCCAGAACCGTCCAAAAACCCGACCCACTGGTTCTTGGCGGTCAAAACCCGGCCCTGTACTTTTCAACCTGCAGGTTTTGCCGGGTTTGACTAGACCTGTCGGGTCCAATCTCCGGTTCTGCGTTTCAGGTTTTTCTATTTATGGTCGCATTCAGATATCATACTGTTAATTGCAAAGTATTGACTATCGTACTGCATTGATATTTTCTGATGTATTGACAACCTTTATATAGCAAACAAGTACAGAGACGCTCCCTGCCCCATCCTGAAAATGAGCGTCAATGGAGCGTCAACAATTGATGGTCTTGCATCTTGGGTAATCTAAGTGGCGCTTAATTGCACGTATCCATCAACCAGTGATTCGCAGCCTCTATGCGCAAATAAGCAAATCATATTCCCGCGATAGCCTCCTGAACAGTAACGACGTACTCCATTTACAAAGGTGCAACTAAGTGTTCACGAGCGTTTTAGACTACAAAAACGGTGAAAACTGAGTATATGGACTTGAACAGCCACAGCAGGCTTTGATAAACCATGATCATTGAAGGCCCAAGATCGTCGGCACTTCGTTGACGCACATTTTCATGATGGGGCAGGGAGCATGTCGCATTGTCTTTTGCCTATAAAGGATGGCAACGCTTCCATTATGTGTGATCACTTCCAAATCGTGTTGTTACTACGCGACTTAAAGGACCAAACATTGTTGACCCTCCATTGACGCTCATTGTCAAGATGGGACACGGAGCATCTCTCATTCTTTTTTTCGTATAAAGGTTATCAATACTGTTGTTATGTATAACCACTACAAAATAACTTCTTAATTACCAGACTAACAAGACCTAAAATAGTTGATGCTCTGTTGATGGTCATTTTGAAGACGGGGCAGGGCGCGTGTTGCTTTTTGTTTTGCCTATTAAGGGTGGCAACACTTTCATTATGTGAACTCCCTGCCAAATCGCGTTTTTATTACCTGACATACATAACAAGAATTGTTGATGCTCTGTTGACGCTCATTTTCAAGATGGGGCAGGGAGCATTTAGCTTTTTTCTTTCAGTCTAAACGTTGTCAATGCTGTTGTTATGTATAACCACTACAAAATTACTTCATAAATAGCAGACTAACAAAACCTAAAATCGTTGATGCTCTGTTGACGCTCATTTTCAAGACAGGGCAGGGAGCGTGTTGATTCTTTTTTGCCCATACAGGATGGCAACACTTCCATTATGTATAATCACTACAGAATCGTGTGTTTATAACCAGACTTACAGGACCAAAAATTGTTGACGCTCTGTTGACGCTCGTTTTCAAGATGGGACAAAGAGCGTCTCGCTTTCTTTTTTGCATATAAAGGTTGTCAATGGTGTTGTCATGTATAACCACTACAAAATAACTTCTGAATTACCAGACTAACAAGACTAAAAATCATTGACGCTCCGTTGACACTCATTTCCAACCTGGGGCAGGCAGCATCTCGCTTTCTTTTTTGTATCTAAAGGTTGTCAATGCTGTTGCTATGTATAACCACAACAAAATTACTTCATAATTACCCGACTAACAAAACCTAAAATCATTGAGGCTGTGTTGACGCTCATTTACAAGATGGGGCAGGGAGCGTGTTGCTTTCTCTTTTGCCTATAAAGGGTGGCAACACTTCAATTATGTGTATTCACTACCACATGGCATATTTATTACCTGACTTACATGACCTAAAATAGTTGGCACTCTGTTGACACTCATTTTGCCACGGGCGTAACTGCAATATGGAAACATTCACTTTGGCATACTACATCTATAATGGTCTTGTGGCTGCCGTTCTGTGCTGTTCATGTACATTCTCCTTTCTAACTACATTGTTCTTTAATGATGCATATAAATTTACCATTTAAAATATCCTTTAAAGTGTCCGCTAATTGTAGATCATGATAATGCTCAAAAATCCCATTCCCTTCAGTCAACTCTCGTCTTCCCTGTCATGTTCAGTCAAATGGCTGCTGTCATCTACAAAATGGCTGTCAGCTGCATTACTACACAGCTGATAGTGTACTGAACTGTGGATGGACCTTCATCAGTCAGCAAATCTGGAATAAAATCTTCATCATGCATGCGATCCTTGGCATATGCATCAAGATTGAAAAATCGAGCGCTGGGATGCAGAGTATATATCTACACATATCTCGGTGGCACACCTTCTGTTTCGGAGCTTTGAGTTGTCTCACTGTCTTCAAGTGGTGCGGGTGGCATTTCAGGCCTCAGTGGCACCGGTCGTGGTGCAGGTGCACCCGTGCCTTTGCGCCTCCAGCGAGTCTCTGGATTCTTTGCTCTGCCAGTTTGGCAAGGAAGACAGCCATCTGTTTGATTTTCCCGAACCATTGCCGGGTGTCTTTCTCTCACAGCCTTCATCTAGTTATGCCCGGGAAACACAATACCCCGCAACTTCTCTTCCAGAACTTCGGCGCATGGTTACTTGATTAGTTGTTGCATTTCGTCAATTGCAGCTCGTGAAAACCCTTCTTTGGCCATTTTGGCCATGTCCAAGGTAAGACTCATGTCAGACTGTTCAAGCTGTACCCGATCTCCTTGTCTTGCCATAGTAGCTGACATGTTGAAAACCTACAAGAAATTAGTTACTGCTTTTAGAGTGAGAATTGGCAGTTACCTCAAACATATACGACTCGGTAGCCTCCTCCGAAGGTCTTTGAACCCTGTTTGGTCCATTCCTGGGGACGTTTAACACCAGATTTGTCTCCAAAAGTCCCAGAACCGACAATATCATGAAGTTCAATTTCGCGGACTGTGTGGACAAATGCCTTGGTCGAGAATGGAGGTTTCCCGTTACAGGCAGCAATGAATTGGTCATGTAGCTCTCTACCTACCCCAGCTGTGCGTTGTACTGTTAGTTGACCGTCATCTGCATCGATATGGATTGACTCACATCTGATCGCATGCTGCTTCTTATTCTTGGTGCTCCCGGCTTTACATACTATTTTGAACTGTGTGTCCTGGTGTTTATTGTTGGTGGCTACAATTGCAGCGTCGCAGTGAACTAACTGGTGTCTGCGTTGCTGCTGTGTCTCACCGGGTGGCACATTGTTTGAAGTGCCTGGCGTCCAGCTCGATTAGGCTTCAATCGCACCTTGTTGAAGTACTTCTGGAGCCATGACTTGCTGTTGTGGAATCCTCAGGAGGATGATCACGAAAGAAGTGGGAAGTCCTGAAGATTATATAGTTAGCTACAAGTCAAAATGGAATGAGTGACAGCCAACTTGCATCTTCAATTCAAGCTGAATCCGGCTGTGTATAGCTGCACTCCGTATTGCTGCACGGGATTCCAATGGTCCCCCAATTAGCAGTAAGTCAGTCCCATGTTGTTTGTTTGTTTGCAGTGATATATTGTGATGAACGACAGCTGATATCTCATTTTTGATAGATATAAAATGGACATTCTTCAATGGAAACGAGGTCTGGTGATCTTTGTCTCAAGACATCGCCGGGATCTTACGTGAATCACACGCTAAGCATCAAGTCTTAATGCACGGTTCGCATGACTATTCCCAATGAAGTGACGGTCAACACACTGATCTTTCTTTGTTCCAATTGATGAAACCTACCAACCATGAAATACAAGACACAGCTTGCCTCCATGTGGTCCATATCTTGCAACATCCAACATCTCGCCCAACAACAAGGTCAACACAAGATACAATGGTCAATGCTCTGAAAAAGAACCTTTTGCCACTTCTGGCGAGCAAATATGGCCAATCGACGAAGAAATCCACACGACGTCATCATCAAGTGAATGAAGGCAAGAGTGGCTTGGAGGCAGAAATGGCCCAAGCGTTGGGAGCATTGCGCAGATTACGATCTAAAAAGAAGCTTTCAGAGGAGAAACGTCAGGAAATGGACTTTCCAAGCACCGAAGAAAAAGAGAAATGGATCAATGATTATGTGGATAGAGAGACCGCAGTGACAAGAAAGCGAGTACAAGACGCATAGACAGCGATTATGCAACAGCACGAACATATGAGGAATGTTGAAATGGCACGATCAACAACCACAAAGCCAGAAACAACATTTGCGGAGAAGTTGAACGCGGTCGGAGACAGTCTGAGCGATCTTGCCAGTTCCGAAGATGATGTGGATGGGGAAGATGAGGATGATGCTAAAGCAGATGCATAGCTTGGCAAGCTGAGCGAAGATGATTGACCTGGCTGGGTGATGGGCACAATCTCCAAAACGGTACAGCACCTCATGGAGAGCGTTCGGAAGAAGTAGATGAGGCTTGAAGATCCGACTCAACCGGGATGGGGGAGACGCTGCCGACTACCATCAGTCTGCAATGATCCATGCAGCCAATTACAAACTCTCGGCTCAGACCTCCTGCACATGGTCGAACAATCGAAAACTCCTTATGGTACATCATGAAAATCAAGGACAATCAGCTGGATAAGGAATGGTGAGGACGTCGCGCTATAAATATCAAAGACTAGTGCATGGATTCTCATGCGGTAATTTGCCGGCTGATAGTGCTGAAACGTGATGGACCTACGTCATTCATTATGCAAATGATGTGTATAGTGGTAACTCAGAAACTGAGCTATCTCGAAGATTTTGGATTCGAATGATAATACATAGAAACGGTATACTGGCTGCCACAAATGACTTTATGTATTTCATGTACAATTGTTGAGCACCCAATGACTGTTAGTATGTCTGTAAGGTGAGCTCAAAGGTGAGCGTCAACGGAGCGTCAAAGATTTTTGGCATTGCAACATGGATAATCCAGATGGTTTCACTGCAACGTTCATTCACAATCGAACAATAGCCCGCCTTTCTATTGCGAAATGCTTCCGACAACATCGCTAGTATATCCTATCAATGAGCGTCAACGGAGTGTGAATGACTTCTGGCCTTGCAACTTGGAAAATACAAGAGATGTGCGGCAACATTAAGCCATAATTGAACTATCGGCCGGCTTTCTAGGCAAAAGTGCTTTTGATAACTTCGTCACTATGCCCTAAAAATCAGTGTCAATGGAGCGTCAATGATTTCAGGCCTTGCATCTTGGAATATCCAGTGGCTGTGAGACTACTTTGATACTTAATCGAACTACCGGCCGCCTTTCTAGGCAAATATGCTTACAACAGGATTGTTACCATGTCCCAAAATGAACATCAATCAAGCATCAACAATTTCTGATCTTGCATCTTGGATTATCTAACGGCAATGGAACGTAAGTAACCCACACTGAATAAATCGGCAGCCGTTACGGGCAAAAATGGTAGTGACGATATCGAGTCCGCCTTCTACAATTGAGTGCCTGCAGAGCATGAACAGTTTTTGTGGAGGCTCAGAACGCTACACAGCAATGAACTGCATTGTGCTGTTCCTAAATCAAGTTTTATGCGGTCAGTCTTTGCAATCTAACCTTGTATACAACTTTACACATATGCATGCAATGTCTTACAGATCTGATTTTTTCACTTGTAGCAGTAGAGTCAATAATCAAGCACCTGCAGTCTGTTTTGCTGTATTGTTACTTTCGGCAGTCTTTCAAGTCGGATTACCCAGCTGTCTGTTTCCTAACATGATGTTGGATTCACCATGTTTGAACACCTCATTGCTCGATGTTGTGATGTGTTCCAAAGATGAACGTGTCTTGATTCGTGATTTGGGCGACCTTATTATACAAATCCTCCTCGACGCTTGGTGGGCTTCAATGAATGTAGACTCAAACCGGCCTATTGCTTGGAATAAGTCTAGACATACATCTTCGTGGCAATTCTATTTACACTGCAGAGTTGAGGATACCCGCAGCCCTGGCATCGTATGTAGCGTTTGTCATCAAGTTCTTCGCCATCCGTCAGAACATGAGACTAGTTCAATGGGGAACACCTGCTGGCAAAAGCTCACATCGCAAAGTTAAATCAATTTAACGAGTCCGAGGTCACTGAATTGACTAGTTCGACGGTCGATGAAACAACTTTGGCCATCCTGACGTGGCATGGAAGTCGAGGAATCACAATAGTAAGGTCACAGAGGGAGATCAGATTTGACATCCATGTTGATCCATATTGACAGAAATGACAGACAAAACGTTCCAAACTGGCAGCGAAGGACATTGAAACTTCTGAAATTCACCAAGGCATGTGGGATCACTCTCTCATGTTCGGATTTGTTTTGGCTCATATTCCATTGAATACGATATCAAATCTCGGGCTATGACGGTCATATAAGGCATGACGGCGTGACTTAGGGCTGGCATCTGCTACGACCCACAGCAACATTCGCCGGGGGGAATACGCACTGACCGTGGATGCAATTAAGAAGCAATTGTGGTCACGAAATAATGGTTGTTTAGCTCTGGACGGATGGGCATCAACAAACAAACTAGCAATAACGTCGGTCATTGCATACTATATCGATCGAAATTGGGCATTGCGTGAAGTTCAACCCCTGTTTGATGAGGTTGATCACCTGTGCTTTTCACCGTTCGGAAGCTAAATAAGGATGATAGGTCTAGAGCCAACATACTGGAGCCAGGCTAGCCGTACATTTGAAGGACATTCTGGATTGTTTTGAGCTTACCGATGGCGGTTTGTTTGGAATTACGACTGATACTGCCTCCTCGAATCACCCAAGGACACGCGAGCTGCAATCAACACTTGAGGCCTCTGGAATCGAGTGGCCTGGATTGAGGAATCACATACCTTGCATGGCACACGTCATACAGCTGGCTTCAGGTGCATTGCTGAGCAGTCTCGATCACAAAGGCCGCACCAAGTCTTGGGAAGCCCATGAGCGCGATCAGCAATTCGCAGAGAATGAAAGCGTAGACATTGGGACGAGTCAAAGGCATCGAAAAGAGGGCAACTCTGGAATCAATGAGGTGTTGGCCATGAAACAAGGTTAAGCAAAGATAATTGAGAAAATACATATTTCAAGATATTTTGAAAGTGCTGAATCTGACCTTCATATAGCAGAGAATGCTTGCTGTGTTGATTACGCTAACACATGGTCATCGAAATGAGTTCATTGACTGTCAAAAAGCCAAAGTCTGCAACGCGGTACTTCCAGTTACAGATGTGAACACCCAATCGAACTGGACCTTGTAGTTGCTCGAGTGCGCCTTCCTATTACGTTAATTCACACACGAGCGGCTTAAAAACCTACAATGCAGCGATTACCGGCCACTCTTCTCAACTCAAGATGAATTGACCATTCAGAAGTATGTCATGGAAGTGTTGAGAATTTTCCGATATTGGACCCTGTGGATGTCAAAGAGGCATACAGTCACATTGCATCACGTTATCTCAGTGTACAATGATATGTTTGATCACATGGATGGCATGATGCGAGCTCTGGCTAAGAAAAAGACACCTCGGAAGGAAGACTTGTTCTTCGCCGTGAAGTTACCTCGACAGAAGGTGTCCAAATAGTACGCTGACGTGACTCCATCGACAGGCATGCGTCTCATTTCCTCACATATCGCTGATTCTTTCTGGAAGTTGTGATTGTTTAGAAAGTGGGACAACGGAATGGATATTGATCTTGAGGACGAGACATCCTATACAACCCAATACCATGAGGGCAATCTGAAGAATGAGGAGAATGAATACTGTGCCAAACATCGATGTGAGCAGGTCAATAAACACGAAAACCTACTGAGCAGCAATCTCATCCTCTCCGAAACGCTTTTAGGATTCTGTCAGTCATCCTTCGAACAATATGATTCCTCCAGCAATGATGAAGAATACTCCACGCCTAACTATGTGGCTGAGAATACGCCAGGACAAAGTGATCGCGCAGCATGCTTATTGACCGCCGCCAGGCTCTATTTGAAGTCGCCACCTGAAGCACCAAAGAACTGGGGGCAAATTAATCCAAATCTCAATGATTACCACTCCGACCCAATGGAGATTAGGGGTACATCTTGGTTTCCGGACATAACCGACTGTTGGGGTCAATAGGTGCAAACGCACTCCCAGTACGCCGAACTCTCTAATGTGGCATGCGACATATTCTCAATCCAATCACATGGTGTCGGAGTGGAGGCCAGTTTTTCCCTAGTCCAAGATGGTATCGGCTTGAGGCAGTCAAAACCCACCTGCGAGACTCTTCGGGAAAAAGTGGTTGTAAGGCAGTTTGCTAGAGCCAATAACGGGATTTTGGCAGGCGCTTACCCAGAATTGGATACAATGAACACCGAAAACAACACGGAAATGTAGAAAGAGGTGGAGGAAAGGACATTGCACAAAATGACCAAGGTTCATGACTGTTTGGAGATGTGGCAGGGCAGCCAAAACCTACGTGCTACCCAAAAGAATTCTCGTGGTCAAAACAGCCAGATAACCGCCGTGGAATACATTTCGTACACGGACGTGATCCTCAATGCATCCAGGTTACTTTTTTAACACGATGGTGCAGCTGAATTCAAATTGTCAGAAAGATCCCCATTGCCGCCACCTTTGTCTGCGAAGGACCTCCCTGGAGAACAAACGCAAATGTTGAATGTCCGCAGAATCTGAAGAATCTCCCATCATCCAGTCGAAATTGATGAGGATCGCGCAACTGAAACCATTTCAGACACTGACGATTGGCTTAACTGGAATGGGGACCTAGATATTCCAGATGACAGCGGAGATGAATGCGGGATGGACGTTGAATATGATATGAAGCAAGGCAATAGCATGGAGGATCCCGACTGCCCAAGGCAGCGGGATGTGAGCGCCGCTCCAAATGTTCCTGGATTGATTCGGCTTGCATGGAAGTCAAAGAGCCTGGCTGAAAAGGTGTCAATGTCGGTCAATGCAATCGAAACAAGGAGGAATAGGGGAGTGAAAAAAAAGTAGGACAGAATGTGTCAATGTTTCACCAGCTTCTTTATGTATCTTGAACTAGAGATTTAGTTAGTGATATATTATGGGCGAATGGTGAGCAGTAGCTTGTCAATATCGGTTGATAAACAGATGTATAGCAGGGGCAATGAAGCTTTTGGCAAAATACATAAATTTAGTGGTGTGAGTGCGAACAGTGCAAGAATGTTACTGCGCTCAGCTTTGTCACAAGGCCATGTCTCAATCAGGCCGCAAGACTACCAATATGTTCAAATCATGATCAAAACTATTATCGATGGCAGCAGATGTTGCATGGACAATACATTAAAATGAGCATCAACGGAGCGTCAACGATGTGTGGTTATGTAAGTACGGTAATAAAACAACAATTTGGTCGCTGTGATGCATAACCGATATGTTGGCAGCCTTCATAGGCATGAGAGATAGCGATATGCTCCCTGCCGCATCCTGAAAATGAGCGTCAACGGAGCATCAACAATTTTTGGCTTCGCATCTTGGGTAATTTATGTTCCGACTGGTTGTAGACATCTGTTTGTCAGTTATTCACAGCCTTTACTGGGAAAAACGACACCGACATGATCCCTGCCACATCCTGAGAATGAGCGTCAACGGAGTGTCAATAATGTTTAGCTTCGCATCTTGGGTAATTTATGTTCCGACCGGTTGTAGACATCCGTTTGTCAGTTATTCACAGCATTTACTGGGAAAAACGACACCAACATGATCCCTGCCACATCCTGGGAATGAGCGTCAACGGAGCGTCAATAATGTTTAGCTTCGCATCCTGGGTAATTTATGTTCCTTTTGGTTGTAGACATCCATTTGCCAGATATTGACACCCTTTACTGAGAAAAACTACAGCAACATGCTCCCTGCTGCATCCTGAGAATGAGCATCAATGGAGCGTCAATGATTTTTAGCTTCAAATCTTGGGTAATTAATTTTCCAATTGGTTGCAGACATCCATTTATCAAGTATTGGCAGCCTTTACTGGCAAAGACAACAGCGATATGCTCCCTGCCGCATCCTCAAAATGAGCATCAATGAAGGATCAAAAGTGTTAGTTGTTGCATAATTCGTAATCAAGGCATCGCGCTGATCTCCACGTTCATCACGGATTGATTGACTGTGGTGATAGACGAAAATACAATCTATTAAAGGTAAAATACAAATTCCAAATCGATTGATAATGCAAGGTGGAAAGTATGCAAAAACGTATCTTTGGTTGTTGAAAACGCGATTTTGATAAGATACTATTCACATACTCCAAAAGCAAGATCGTTAATTGAATTTATGGATGGACCCTCTGGGCGACACACTGACAACCCGCCCAGTTCAGACGGGTTGGGAGTTTACCATCGAACCATACCCGAGCTGACGGTTCATGCTTGTCAACAAACCTGACCGCCAATTGGGCTAATGTTCGGGTTGGACCCAGACCCGGACCGGAAGTGACTGTCCGGAACAGTTGCTAACACTAATCCGATGCTACTCAATGGATAACAACTGAATCGTATGGTGGTGTACTGCAATGCTGAAAATATATATAACTCGGATAAGTATTCTCATTGATTAATTTATATTGTAAATTGTATTCCTATAATCGATCTCAGTGATTAATTGATAAAGTATATCCGTATAATGGATCTCAGCGATTAATCAATATGGTAAGGTATTCTGTATAGTTCATCGTGATGATTGATTAATATTGTATGGTATTCCGTTTGATTATTCTTGATGATTAATTAATATCGTGATGTATTCCGTATAATTGATCCTGATGATTAATTAATATCATTGCGGAAATATTTTGCTCTTTGATAGTGCAATTGTAATTGACACGTATCTTCACAACATCATCCTCTATCCCTTCCTTTCTAAATCAGACCTTCAGATACTATCGGCAAAATTGCAACGCAGTGTAATCTCCCTGAATATTCCAAATCTCCACTTTTAAGAAGATTACCAATTATACATTGTAGCTTCCCTCTCTGTTTCCCAAATCTGGCTTGCATTTCGAAATGTGAATAACTAGGTTTAATCTTGAAGATCTTTCAGGAGCGTGTTGTATGTAACTGGCATTGCATTTTGCCCTGGCAAATAGGATGTAAAATACTTTCACCAAAATGTACTTCAGTATCGGAATGGTTAATATCTAACACAATTAGGTGGGATTCAAGAATGAGCGACCCTGTTATCCCTGGATTTGATGAAGGCAATACCACATGATCCTTAACATATTCTGAAGGGAATACTTTATAATTGCGATAATAAATCAATATCTCAGTGAACTCAATTATACTCACCAACCACCAAATGGTCTGTGCTGCAAACAACTGATCTTCTCTTTCGAAGCGATCTAGTAATGAGTATAAAGTGCACAGTATTACGTCATACTCGTTTTTCTACTTATGCTCAACCATGGGGCCAGGGAACCGTGTACAATCCTAATAGATAATACTAATATACTCCATAATGACAATAATAATAATAAGAACTGAAAACAACAATCAGATTTCAGCTTCTTCTTCGCTGGTAGGTATCATAAGGTATCGTTCATGCATGTGGAACTGTCCTTTTGATGCCGATGCATTGCGGTCTCTTTATAGCTTTGGTGTATTGTATGGTTGGGTTTTAGGAGTTACTCTGTTCAGAGGGCGATTGTCATGAATTGTAGATTGCAATGATCTCATCTGTCATATCGTAGAGTACTACTCCATGAGCTTTAATCTATCTTGTTAGCAGACCACACATTACAAAGGTTATCGTGTATTGCATGATTGGGTTTGAAGAGTTACTCTCCCCAGAGGGCCATCATCAGCAATGAGATTTAATCCAACAGTAACTTCAACTTAGATATCTTGCAACTCGTTTGTTCAGACAGTCAAAACCTCTCCTTGCCTGATGTGGTCGTTTGGAGGGCTTTAAACAGATTGCTTAATTATCTTAAGACACAACCTCACCCTTCAGGCTGTTTGATTTATCTGCATCAGACTCTATACGTGGTGGCCCACGATTGCTCTGTCGCCAATTATTCATGACGATCTCAGCTGCCTGTTTGTCTGGTGGTTCATCGGGTCTTACCCTTTGTCAGAATCAATATGACACACCATGCTGATGTCGAGACGGTTCTCACTGACCAGGGAGTGTCCAAGGAGTTCCGATTCCTACTGGGGAAACGGGTCGAGATTCCCCATAATTGCATATTGGTGATTGTCTGCCTGACATGTCAGTCACTATATAGCAGTCAAAGTATCTACTCCCACTTAACATAATTTAGTGAATTTAGTAAGAAATAATTGGCATCTTTCAAGCTTTGAAGGCTTACGACCGGCCAAGGTTATTGCATCATCAAATCAGTTCTACTATATGTGAACTTTCAATGAATCGGCTAGCAAGGAGGCTCACTATCAAATAATCACAAGGTTCCCATGAAATCCCACTAAGCATCATGGGACTGGCATACTTTACTGTCTGGGATCGGTGTTATGTATTCCATGCGAGGAAACTCCGTAGCATCTATCTTTCTGACAATCAAACAAGTACCATTACCTCTATTGGAGAGAACCCCTAACATTCTATCCAGCTGGACAGTGATACACTCCATCTCAGCTAATCTCCAGGTTATGGCCTCAGTCTGAGCATGGGATAGACAGACCTGAAAATGCACTCACTTGCCGGAGGTCATGTTTACCACTCTGCAAGCCATGTCATCTGCGATAGTCTTGATTTGGGCAAGTTTTGTGGTGAAACAGTTTCTGAGACCAATTACCATTGTCCCCGCATTCAGCCTTAGTTGTCACTCAAGATGTTGGTATAATGTATCAACACACCTGCAAATGGCAGGTGTCAGTTGATGACTTGTGTGCTCCAATCACTCTATCGCCATCTGATGATCAGAATCTGATCATTTGGTGCAGCTTGGTGGGCTCCAATCTGGTGCACCTGAAATTACCTAGTTTTGTTGTGAAAACCTTTTCAGCCCCATTCAAAAGGACCTCCATTGCAGCACAAATTTTGTTAATCATCTGTTCTCATTATGGATGGCATTCATTGGCCAACAGGTCATCCACATTGGCATTCACAGATTTCAACAGTTCCTGTTCGTGATATTTGGGCCTCTTCTCCTATATCGGTTTCAATGCATTTGCCAGTGCTTCAAGTGATTGTTCAGAGTGATTTTGTTGGCTAACCAGTGCAGAGAATGCACATAATGCCGCACGACTCCCATTACGATATCATCAGAGGCTGTCTCCAGAACTGTGTTCCCACCATCATTTGAGCAGATATGGATTGCATTATGATTCACAGCTGGTATTCTGTCATTCCAGGGATCTCTTTACATTGCCTGGTGCTGCTGTTGAATGAATTCAGTGGTTTCGGCAAGCACTTGATGCCTGGATATCGTGTTATTGATTTTGATCACTTTTCGAATTGCTTGTTGACATGTCTAAATTAGAGGTATTTGAGCTGCCTATTTGATCAGCCCTCAACTTTGGGCTGGAGCAACCGACGCAATTCATCCCGCTGCGGAAGCTGATTGACATGGTAGAGAAGGTATCACCACAACTGGTTGTGGATTGGGTGGACACCTAGAATGTCCGGAGTATCAATTTTTGTGTCCTCCAATAGATTGGAGCCAATGTGCTGGTTTCATACGCTATCCAGCGTTTGAAAAGTTGAATAACCCATTGGAGTGACTTCAGGAATTTCACACCTCGGGCATGAGCCATGTGAGACATAACCAACTAAAAACCATTCCAGATAATCCCAGACTGAGGCAGCGAACAGATGATACTACTGTCAAAGGAATCCATCAGCATAATCACATTTCCAGCCAGGACTAGTACTGTCAATATGTGTATATTGAGACAGCATAGTGCCAACCATGTTATGCATTGCCTCATCAATGTATTTGGCACCCTGCAGGGGACATGGGATCAATCCAACAAGAACCCCAGTGCATCTGTTGGGTATCTGGTTGATATCATTTCAAATGTTACCCTGTGGAGATGCTGTTGCTATGCATGTTGATTGCCAGAAAATTTGGTCAACTGGGTCTTGTCAAATGCTCAAATGACTGGCACAACTGTCGTTTTGGCAGGAACTTGATCCTGCATATTCCACTATCAATCAACCATGTTGAACTCGCTGACAATTGGACGGCCCTCAGAGTTGGTTAGGTTTACAGGCCCAAAATTGAGATGTGCCTCACATGGGAGATGCACCAAGTGGAACTGGATACAATTGAAAATATCACTGAAGTATAATTGTCTGAAGATATGTGAGTCATCATCAATCATGAAATCAATGCATGGCCCAATATCGAATTCAGAGAGGAGAGTTAGCAGGGCATCAGAAGATTGGAATTTTATGATTTTGAAGGTGTCCAGTCCACGACTAAGCTGCTGATGAATCGAAGATTTCATTGATTGGGTAAATCAGTCAGTCTGCTGGAAGTCGTGTGTAGATCACAATTGATATCTTGCATTCGATAGTTCCGAGTATTTTCATTCGTGATATAATCCTGTTGCTTTACCATACACTTCCCCTGTTGCATTTTCCACTCCAACTTCCTCCCTATGAGCCTTGGTCTGGATTGAATCAGTGGTACAAGTGAGATCAGGCAGTTAGGGGTCTGGAGGTACTTCCTCGAGAGTATCTTCAGGCGGCCATGTGCCTGCTGCATTGGCTATGGGTAGATCATCAATTGTCAGGTTGTTGATGGCCGCTCAGGTGCACTGACATCAGTCAAGCCTTGATGGCTCAAACTGATGCCAGCATGTAGGAGGTAGACACCTGTTTGGTAATAGCAGTTTATTCATCGAAACTTGATTGTATTGTCAATAGTCATTATCCAGTTGATTCTTGTTGAAACATTTTTTGGTGGAGATGAAGCAGTTAACATATTTCCGGCGAGTGTTGACGATATTTGAGCAATGCATTGTTTTCAGTTGAATCTTGACAATTCTATAAGAGATATGGTTTGTTGCTGGCATTGAGGCTCAGGAATTGATGTTTGAAAGCGAGCTCACTGAGGTTAGCGTATGACTATCCCAGCTGCATCATATCCTACCAAATGTGGCGGATGGGTAAATCAGAGTCACCTTACAATCAGGTGTCTTCATAAACTGGAATAATATCTGGCAAATTTTGTACAATAATACTACAAATTATCTGCTGACGATTCTTTGTGGAGTATGGTTCTTTTGTCATCATTACCCCCAGCTTTCGATACTGATTATCAGGTACTGCCACCATCGCTACAATTGGCCTTGTTATTCAATCCTCGGTTGTGGGATGTTGTGGTCTATACCTATGCTCGAGTCTGGAACAGCAGAAAATCAGTAATACATCATCTTAATTCAATGAACAGGTAAGATTTCTCCCTAGCTCTGTGCCTGCTCAATGATCATTGAGAACTGATTGGATTGTGGGATAACATCTTGAGTAATCATCCTTGACTAGGGGGTAGATCTTGAGGAGACAATGAAGTTTACACAAGGAGCTCAACACAAAGCAATCTCTGTTGCTGCATTACTCACAGGCCTCCTATTGAATGAAGTTGCAGGTCATACAAAAACATTTTCAGTGTACAATCCTTAGTTGTGCAAACCTTGAAATTTGATATACTTCTTGTTGGGTTCCTGGAGATGGCATAGAATGTCCCTCCTATGACCTCAACAGTCATGACCCGAACAAAGATGAGCTCCAATCCAAGATCTTTGTATATTAATTCAAGGATATATCAACGCAAGGTGGGAGGTGTGAGATTATGCTTTGTTTCACTCAGCCGGTTGTTCTTGATCAAAGGTGCAATAAATCACCATTGTTCAAATCAAATATCAGGGATATAAGAGGTGTTCATTCTGCCAAAGGTCATTGCTACCTTCAATATTCTCAACTATACACTGCTTTATTCTAAATCACCAATTGAATTGATGTTTCTTTAGCACTATCATGTTCACATATGATGTCGATGAACAGATCCCAGCTGCAGACAACCACTATGGCTTCAACAGGTAGGCTGTTTGGCTCACAACAATGCCCAGATGACAAACTAGGAAAATCAGAAAATAATGCTGCAGATTCACCAAACAAGAAAGCTCAGTTTGGGCAACCAATGAAGCAGTGTTGTTCACCGCTGGAGTATGGTTACCTGGCTTTGCACGCACTATTTCCAGATGCTTCCCCATTCTACCACCCTGCCCCATTCAACATGACACCAAGCTCACAACCAAGCACCAGTGAAACCCAAGGATATCTGAGTTATGGGTCACTGTGGCAAGTACATGATGTCTCCCAAGGTGGTTATGGTGGACCTCATATGTTCCTCTGACAGTAATTCGCAGGATCTGAGCCATCTGCTCCATCCACACCTCGAGTGCAAGCAGTACAACGTCGAGAACATTCAGTCCCTCTGCCGACATGGTATAGCCCAACTCCACCAGGGCCAGTGTCCGGTACCCTTGAGAAATCCACGAACATTATCCCAACCAAACAATTCCAGCCAACAGCAGTTGCTCACGGAACAGATGTTGCTAGGATTGCTGATTTGCACCTATTAGTAAAGCTTCCCTGTGATGAATACGAAACCGATGATGAGAGTGATAACTTGTTGGACATGGGAAGTGTTGAAGGCTGAGCCCCATTCAGCCCGAATCAATCCAAATTCTCCTTGCTGCAATTCCCACAAAAGCTTGGGCAGCACAACTTGAATAGCTTCAACCAGTTGAAGAATGTATGGGTCACTGGCTTTCTGGAAAAGAAGCTTTATTGCATTATCCAGTGACAGAACCGTGTGAAACATCTTTGAGATGGACCCCTGCACTGGGTCAGGGCTGCTGCAGATTCCTTGGCCAATATTGAGAACTGACTGCCTTTGGAAAGTTTTGATACTGCTGAATGAATTCGGTAACAGTGGATCAAGATTTGTTGACGAAATAAGCAGGCAATGATGCGGAGGTCAGGTCGAAGACAACCGAATGGAAGCAGGAACCTGTGATGGATTTGGGAGCATTTATTAGCATAATGAAATGAGGAAACCAATCAGAGTTGACAAAAAGAACCGGTGTTGTCATGATTTGTTGTGTGCCACACAGCAACAATGACCATATATCTGCCAACAAACTCCAAGCCTCATACACAGATGTGAGGCACTGGGAGGAGCTGATTCATTGCATCAAAAAAAATTGTGGCCTGCAAGAACTATACTGCCTGACTGCAATCTACAAATACACCTTGATGCAGCAATAACAAGATGCAGAGAATATGAGCATATATACACCCAGGGAAATGATGAATCATCTCGTTTATGGTCAGACTTTGTACATGGTTGATTTTCTCATCCCTTCCTGTCACAGCTGGGACGCAATTTGAAACTTTCTAGAGTTGAACTGAAGGCATCTACAGGCAAGAAACATGATGGGCATGTAGCTAGACCGGCGCAGGTAATCCCTTCAAGCCTTTCAACAGTCAGATTTTCCCCAATGCACATAAGTATACATAGTGTTTGGAGGAAACAGATGTAAATGAGCGAGTGGAGGATATGGAGGGGAGGTGGGAAAGTGATTTGTAGTAGTATTAATGTCGTTCTGATTGAGTGAATAGAATTGATTATATTCCACACATTCATTGGGTCCAAATGCGTGTCTGTGAATTACCTAACATTACAAAAAATTCCAGAAGTGCCAGAGTACGAGCCTATCGGAACAGCTCACCTCAGCACAACCGGAAGAGTTACTCTAGGACAAATTGATCACCGATCCCGGTGCCAAGGAGCCTCAAGGGCAAGCGGACAGCAACGAGGTCATTAATCCGGATAATTGCAGTTCTGTATTGAACACTATTCTCAATGTAATCAATACCATATTGCAACATGTGTTTATTGATGTAGCAGTCTGGCTGCTGAATACTCATTCCATTCGCCAATTAATAGATAACCAAGTTCCTGGCAACAGGTATTCTATTTGAGGCATGCCTGGACCCAAGTATCTGGTGTACCATGTTTACCCAATATGGCTCTTTGTGATGAGATGGGTTTGTGATTCAGATATGCTAGGAGTGCCGGTGGCAGATGATATGGGTATCACTAAGATGCGTACCTGGTGTCAGCAATGGATCCGGGGTACACCGCCCTGGTCGAGGTTGGAGCCAGACTGAAGGCCCCAGTTAGTGTTAGCAACGGGTCCGGGTAACCCGCCGGCGGTCCGGGTTTTGACCAGCGGTTCGGTTCGGTTCGGTTCCAGACCCGGCCAAAAACCCGACCCGCTTTGTCTTGGCGGGTTTGTTACCCGGACCAGACATAGAACCGCGGGTATTTGGCCGGGTTGGAACCGGACCGCGGTTCCAAATATACGGTTCCTACTCCTTTGGCTCCAATTAAGTATTTGAGTTCTGATCGTATCACAACATAATCAGTATGTAGATTGTGCAGTTTTAGTCGCTCTTTCACCTCCCGCTTTCAGATTTGCGATCCGACTGATATTCGTTGAGTGGTTGTCAAATAATGGCTGATTTTAAGCGAAATTGGCGGGTTTTCGACCGCGACTCAACGAATACTTGTCGGATCGCAAATCTGAAAGCGGGTGGTGAAACAGCGACTAAAACTGCACAATCTACTTACTGATCATGTTGTGATACAATCAGAACTCAAATACTTAATTGGAGCCAAAATGGTCAATTTCAAATGCCGGGTTTTTGGTGGTAAAACCGCCCCATTTCTGACGGTCCGGGTTTTTCGTGTGGTAAGACCAGTTGCCACGGTCCGGATTCGGGTGGAACCGGACCCGGAACCGACCCGGCAATTTGGACCCGTTGCTAACACTAGCCCCAGTCCAGGTCAAGAAGCAACAAGCTACCCGAACTGGGTAACTAGCGCTGGGTTGTTATGCAGAACATTCGTAAAACCACAGATTTTTGTCCAGGTTGACACCGGTCAGTAGTTCCATTTTACAGTTCCTGCAACATTGACTCCAATTAAGTATCTGGGTTCTGATCACATCATAACATGATCAATACGTAAAATGTGCAGTATTAGCTGCTCTTCCTCCTCCCGCTTTTAGATTTGCGATCTTACCAATATTCTTTGAATCGCTGTGAAATAACGCTATATGTCGTGCAAAATGTGTGGGTTGTCAATAGCGACTCAACGATTCTTGGTCTGATTGCAACCTGACAGCAGAAGGTGAAAATGAGGCTAACACTGCACAATCTGCTTATTGATAATGTCATGATACAATCAGAACCCAGATACTTAACAGGAGCCAACATTGTGAACCTCAAATGCCGGGTTTTTGGTGGTAAAACTGGCCCATTTCAAAAGGTCTAGGTTGTGCCTGTGGTAAGATCTGTGGCAACATTCCGGATTTGGTTGAAACCGGAACCAGAACCGAACTGGGAATCTTGAACCGTTGCTAACACTATCGATACATCAGTGGCAGCAGCTATGATATGCAATCTATTGGCGGAGAAGGTTGTTGTAGGGTTGGCGTTGCCAATTGTACAGGGGAATACACTCGATGAATGAGTGAATATGGCTCAAAATGAGTATTCCAGCATTTTCGGTGAAGAACAAGAGTGGGACATGTTGCAGAAACTGGATTCAGTGCGCTGCTGCCTGTTATTATTTGGGGTTCTCTCCTAATAGAGGTAATGGTACTTGGGTGATTGTCAGAAGGATATATGCTACGGAGTTTACTCGCGTAGAATACATAACACTTATCCTTCACAATCCAAGTATGGCAGTCCTGTGATCCTTAGCGGGATTTCATGGGAACATCATGTCGATGCGATAGCAAGCCTCATTGCTAGCCGATTCATTGAAAGTGCAATTAATTTGTATTGAGTGGATGATGCAATTACCTTGGCCAGTCATAAGCCTTCAGGGCTTAAAGAGATGACAGTGATTTCTTACCACATTCACTGAACTGAGTTAAGTGGGACTAGATGCGTCGGGTGCTATATAGCGACTGACATCTCAGGCAGAGAATAGCCAAAATGCAATTATGTGGGATCTCAAGCCGTTTCCCCTGTAGAAACCAGAACTCCTTGGGCCCTCCCCGGGTAGTGAGAACAGTCTCGACCTTAGCATGGCATGTCTGATTCATTTTGCCATAGGGCAAGACCCGATAAACCTCTGAACAAACAGGCTGGTTAATTCTTCAAGATTATATGTCGACAGAGCAATGGTGGACCAACATGTATAGCCTCTGAAGCAGATAAATCAAAAGCCTGAAGGGTGAGGTTGTTTCTTAATATAATTAAGCAATCTGTGTAGAGCCCTCCATAGAACCACATCAGGTGAGGAGAGGTTTTGGCTACCCAAACAAAAGGGTTGCAAGATATCTAACTTGAAGTTTCTTTCTGATTACATCATATTGCCGATGGTGGCCCTCTGGGGAGGATAACTCTTCAAACCCAATCATGCAATACACGATAACCTTTGGGATGTGTGGTCCACTATCAAGAGCAATCACAGCTCAATAAGTAGTACTCTATGATCTGACAGGTGAGATCATAGCAATCCTTCATGTATGATGATGGCCCTCCAGGGGGAGTAACTCTTAAAACCCAATCATACAATACAAGAAAGCTATAATGAGACAGCAATGCATCGGCATTCAAAGGCCAGCCTCAGAAGCACGAACAATACCTATGATATTTACCTGCGAAGAAGCAGCTGAAATATGACTGTTGTTGTCAGTTGTTATTAGTATTATTATCATTATCAAAGATAATGGTATCGTCTATTAAAATTGTACGCGGTTCCCCTGCCCTATGGTTGAGCATCAGATCACAAATGAGTATGACATAATACCATGCGCTTGATCCTCATTACTGGATCGCCTTGAAAGAGAAGATCAGTTGTTTGCAGCACAGTGCATGTGGTGGTTGGCAAGTAGAATTCAGTTCACCGAGATATTGATCAATTATCGCCATTATAAAGTGTTCCCTTCAGAATATGGTAATGATCGTCTGGTATCACCTTGATTGAATTCCAGGGATACCAAGGTAGCTCATTCCAGAATCCGAAATACCTGTGTTAGATATTAACGAATCCGATACTAATGTACATTCTGGTCAAAGCAATTTGCTTCTGATTTACCAGAACAAAAAGCAACGCGGGTTACATGTAACGCTCTCCGGAAATATCATTAAGAATAAATCTAATTATTCATATGCAGAATTGCAAGCCAGGTTTAGGAAACAGAATACGAAGCAACGAAGTGTAATTCGTAATCTTCTTAAGACTGGATATTTGTCATATTGAGGGAGATTACCCTGAGATATAATATTGCTGATAGTATCTGCGCCCCAGATTTATGAAGGAAGAGATAGAGGTAGATTTTGTGAAGATATGTGCCAATTAAGATTGCACTATCAACGGGCAAAATATTACCGCCAAGATATTAATTACTCAACAAGATTAATTATATGATTATATCTTACGATATTTATTAATCATTGATATTAATTATACGCAATACCTTATGATGTTAATTAATCACTGACAGTAATTATATGAATATAGTTTATTAATTATTCACTGAGATTAATTATACCAACACACTTTACAATATTAATTAATCATCGAAGATTAATTATACGATTTACATGTTGATATTAATTAATCTCAGAGATAAATTATATGAATATAGTTTACGATATTAATCTATCACTGAGAATGATTATAAGAGGTATATGTGTTGTCTGTATTGCATTACGCCATCATACGATTTAGTTGTGATCCATTTGGTAGCATCTGATCCAACTATTCATATTTGTCCTCTTTGTGTATACGATTTATACTGGTTGGAAATACACTTTGTGTGGAGATACGCTTAGACAAATACGATTGGAACTACGGCTGTGAACCTAGTACTCTCATTAGTATCCCTAGATACATAAAAGTATGGTTACTTAGGTGGAAGCACCCCGGTAACAGTTACAGGTTCAGACAACTCCAGCTCTGAGGCACCTAGCACTGACTGCAGTCCTGCAGCCATACGTAGTGGTCACAATGCCTGGAGAGGCAGACACATTCAAGATTGTAATCAATGAGATGACATCAGGGACTACTCTCAAAATGGTAAACTTGTTGGACATGAAAAGTGCTGATCTCACCCATGAGGATTTGAACTCCAGTATTGACAAGCCAGATAACCAATGGAATATCCACCTTGCTTCATATGATTGATTGAAATCCAGAGCGAAACCATCAAGCAATGGCTGATGTTTATACTGGCCATGGGCATTTCGAATTGTTGCTGGATCATATCAGTACAAGACCAAAATCAGTATTGGCTGGCAAATTGCAATGAATGGTAGATTTTGCTTCAAGCCTCCAGTCACAGCAACACTGGGATAGCAATAACATTTCGATTGGTGTTATCTGACAATATGGCTATTGTCACGTACACCTACAGATCCAGAGGATGATAATGTGATGCACAAGTATCGGAGCAAAGTACTGGATGCCATGGTGCATATTTTGACATATGCCATCCGGACTGAAGGCAATGAATCTCTACAAAATGCGGCTCACCATATGATCTGAATTGGAAAGCCCTGGAAAATTGGTAGTTCTTCATAATCGAAACTCATACATGGGAAACCCCCTCGTTTGAATACGTACGGAGAATTCACACACTGTGGATCGCCATTGGGATGAAGAACAACCAGCAAAAATAACGACCCTTGTGGAATGATACAATGTGGAAGGTCCTTCAGGAGAATAGAGGGCTGATAGAAGGCAGCATGCATATTTCTGTGTAAATTTGAGACACAACAAGGATTGCAACGACATATCATGGTAAAGGTATAATGGCCGCTCGATACTGTGGTGGATTCTCGAATTCTCTATCAGCCCAGAGATGAATCTTTGCCACAATGGGTAACAATGAACGAACAATAATGCAGCTCAAATTCCATTGTACAACAAATCCCTCCATCTTTGTAGCCTCACCCCATGTGGGTGGGACAGGCCTATATCTAACAACAGCAACCCATGTGGTAGTAACTCAGATATTCTGGGCATTGGATGAGCAGTGACAAGTGTTTGCTCAGATTGTCCAGCTGGGGTAAAACAGAGTTCCACACACATGGCTGTTGGACATTGGACCCAGTGGTTTTGACATCAGAGCGAGTAATCTCCACCAGCTCTGTGGTGAGGCACAAATGAGCGTCCTGAATGGCCTGATGAGCTGACCAAACATCACCACCTCAATGAAGTTTCAAATAACTGGAGTCTGGGGAGGGCCCTATAAAGTGGCTTACGGAGCAAGGGGATGTCATGCCATCAGATGGTAAGGAAGAACAACAGTCATCAGGACAGTGTAATCAAGCTTAACCTCTTTGAACATTCAACCAACTCTCTTGTACCACCTGATGATGTATAGGCGAATCGTGTCAGGAGTAAGGTGCTTGTGAGGATTACTATAGTCTTGAATATATTGTGATTCCATTTGGTGTTAGTTGATTATAGTAATTGAGTATGAGATCAAGTCAATGATAAAAAAATTGGGTGAACCAAAACATATCCTCATTTGTATGATCCAATGTGTAATGAAAAGCATGTGCACCAGTTCAATGGTTGAGAGTACATTGAAAATGATCTAGGAAAATTGTTGACTGAGTCAAATTCCACAGTGCCATATAATGTTCATTGTAACAATATTTCTACTCTGCTGGAATTTTTCAACTTCATTGGGAATGGTCAGGGTTGAATTTGATATCCAAATCTCTGAACATGATTAGAATGTTCATGTGGGCTGCAACCTCCAGGAGTGATTCAAGTTATTTGATACTGATATATTTCAGGCTTACCAGAAATTAGGGTCGCAAAGGAAGTCAGGATATCCAATGAATCCCAAAGATGGAATGAATTACAGTCAATTTCAACTGAGAATCACTATCACTTCTTGACTCTCATGTGACTGATCCTGCACAGCATGTTGCTGATCATACTGGGTTATAACCACCATCAAGGTGATATTGAGTTGATATTAGGTATCCTCAGAAACAACTCACATGATGCAGGCTGAACTGAAGACTATGTACCACTGTAATTCATCGCTTAGAATGGAAGTTCAGGTATACCTCAGACCCACTGCTCAGTTAAGTGTGATCATCTGAGAATTGACTCCGTACAGATATTCCATTCTGAAGGTCCATGTTGAGAAGCCGCCACTCATAATTAACATATGTTTCCAGTCCAGGCAGGCCTCTGAGCTACTGAAGTGTGAATACCTACTTTGCTTTACCCTTGAATAATTCTGTCCAAGCATATTTTCTTCCTTTCTAGATGCGTTTGAATCTGTGGCTGCCAGCAGACGCAGATTGTCATCTTTTAGACACTAAACCTTTCGGTGCAGGTGGCTGATCCTGCTCAGCCCCAGCTAATGTCTGAATCGATTCTTAATAGGTAAGTAAAGGCCACCCCTAAAATGACATACCTGTCATGCTCTGTATGAACTCATCCTTTAGAGCAATATATGCAACATGCAATTACTTTCAATGCGCAGCCCTGGGCTATAAGTAACTACATGTGACTGGATATTGTACGAAAAGGATGTTTAGACCAACATGTCCAAAATCCGGGAATAACTTCAGTAGTTCAGCCCCCATTATCGAGCTGCAGCTTCAGAGAGAGAATCTCAATATGCAGTTCCTACTCCCCAACTCTGCAGAGGTCCAGCAACTCGCACTCACTCTGTATACCGCACTTCTTCAATCAGGCTTAAATTCAGTATACTTCCAATGCAAACTTAACTGCCTTTGTACTTACTTGTATGTTTGGGCTGCCAAAACATGGTATTTTAAAATAGGTTATATGAACCAGTGTCCATCAAGAGAGCTCGAAGAGATAACATTGAACATGCAGTCACTGCTCAGGTACTGATTTGGTAAGAGGCAGTTCCTACCCACTCCATAGGTTGAAAGGCTGAAGTTTGTGACAAATCTTAAACAGACGATATCTGATGTCCGCCTACTTCCAATCCCAAGAACGCATTCAGAACACATTATGATGATACCTTGGGTTAATAAAAGGCAGCGTCTGACAGTGCAAATAACTGACAAAGCAAGGCGAGTGTTAGGGGTTCTCCCTTAATAGCGATAATGATACTTCTTAAGTAATCGGATGAATACATATCGAGTTGTTACGAGACCTGCATAACACTTATTCAAGGTACTTCAAGTTGGCCAGTAGTATGGTCGTTAGCGGGAGTTCATACTATTAGCGTGATGACTAAACAAATCCAGAGTTTGGCGAACCGTCACAGCTACCAAGCCGTACTGGAATGAATGATCATTAGCAGTGCTAGTAGTTTTTGTCTTTGTTCACTTTCCGGAACTAATGGGACATGCATGGTTGATCATGCACAGCAGTTGATAGTCAATATGATAGTAAGAGGACTCTTCACTCCTACCTGTAATGAGATAGGATCAAATGGAGCACGTTCTGGTCTGAAGAATAGTCTCGATCTAAGCATTACATTACTGCGGGAATAATGACGTTGGCACATGCCTCATGCGAACACTGCTCACGGGGTTGAGTGTTATGGATTGCAATGTTATCTCGTGTTCGATATGAGCGGACATGTCTACATCCTACTTTGGCATGGTATTGGTGGGTCGCCGGTTGAATCAATGACGCATGGATTAATTACCTTATAGTGAGGTATCAATTGCGATAAGCGTTATAAATCTTTTGATCGGTACATGTTCCAACTACCGACTCACACGAATGCAAGATGTTTAAGTTCAAGTCAGTCTGATGCTTTGGCTGACCTGATATCATGCGATGGATGGCCTGATTCTTATCAGGAAGCGTAATGCTTTGACACTACTTCGCATGAACACGATAACCTATGGGATGCGTGGCATGTTATCACTGGGTGCGATAAGATGCTTGGCCACAATAACGCTATCATGATTGACATAATCATAGCAACTAGATGTGGCAACACAAGACCTGGGATGTTGGCCATCAAGAGACAGCAGTGCCACGGCGATGAGTGAAACATGCTCAACCAGCAATCCAAAGTCAACACAGAAGCACCGAAGACGATCTTAAAATATTATTTAGAATTCTATTCTATTTAACTCTATTCAAAATTACTTCTCTATTATGCAACCATGACTTTGTGCTTTATGCCTGGACACAGATTGACACAATCTGAATATGCACTGCAGAAGAACGTTGAATCCTATGGAGATTGTATGTTCACTTCAGATGGGGAAAGTTTAACCCATATCTCCCGAGTGGTTCTTCTCTGCTCACGCTATTAAGAAATCTGCTCCCTTGAACATTGATACTTATCTACCAGGATACTACCATTTGAAGAGTATTCCAACCAGGGTTTATTTCCCGGAGAGGGGTAGTCTATGAACAGGATGGGAACATTAATGGTTGGAGGAGAGTCTTTGAAGTTGCGGAGGTACTTTGGAACCGGACTTTAGCGTTATCTCTTGAAGAAGGTCATGAGGTGGAGTCTTAGGATAAGACGAGGAAAGAAAGAGTTTCTTAGATAGGCGGTTGTACTTAATTCAATAAATGTTGTATTGATCAGTGGGATTAAGAACCCCTGTAACAGCGAGTCTGCAATGTCAGCTATTTACATTGAATCTTGCATTCCAATTGAATGCTCCCTACACTTCAATTCGCCAGAACCCCATGCTATCATTTGCATTTCCACTTCCAGATTAAGCCTCATGATGTATTCATATTGTCTTATACACTGCCTTGAACCCCATTAGGTATGTTAAGTCAACTTTGTAGCTTTGAGACTCATAATGAGTATGTGATTAAATGATGTGGCGTTTAATAGATAGTACACATAACATCTGAATGTGAGTGACAATTTATGGCTTATTCGCTAACAATATTAGCATTGATGAGAACTGCACTTGGTCAGATTACCCATAACTGTTCATTGTACCTTACCATTCTTTCTTTATGATGAATCTCTTCTTTGTAAACCCTGATTCTCTCCATCTTGTACTGACTAAACTAGGTATCATGAGAATTGCAGACATGGACCGCTGATCGCACAGTTCTGCCCACAATATTGCTTGATCGACCACTAAGTTTGTGGCAGAATCCTCAATGCACTGAATGTTGAGAAAATACAGTTTCCTTCAGGCTTGGGTACTCCATTTGGTAATTCATATTTATCCACTATTAACAACCACATACTCTGTTTGAACCATTGTAACTTCCACTGCTGCACTCACCAAGGTCCCCACTCTATCCAGGTTCTGCAGATTCTCAACTGGCCAACAATTCTTGTGCGACATGTTCATCTCTCATGTGCTCAAACTACAGGAAGTGTATCCACCTTCATCGGAGTCATATGCTGGAGTCATCGCGATCAGTCCAGTTTTCTGTGATCCATCTGGCTGGCCCCGAGAGTTATGAATTAATATAATCATGTTACTTTCTCGAGTTCTTCAGGTGTATCAAGATCTTCAGGTGTTTCTGGTTTGATCCTGAGTACATTGGCTAGAACCATCCTTCATTTCTGGCGTCAACAGTATACTTGGATATGAGTGCTAAAATTTGGAATTGGGGGTGTGAGGAATCCAGCACATCTGGTCCACCAGAAGCTTCCAAAAAAACAATGAACTACTAGCATCAATGCTATAAACCTGTACCAATAAAGTGTCATCCGGAATCAGTATTGACTCACCTTCAATTCCATCATCCTTGACTGAGTATTACTTCATTGCCCTGTTTTCCCATTATTCTATCAACCTTCATCCAATATTTACCCTGGAATACTTTATTCTACATTCCCCAACTTCTATCTTCACTTCAGCAAGATGGAACTTACGGCCAGCCAGGCAAGGAATCACAATTCCCAGAGAAATCATGAAGCACATGGTGAGAGAGTACATGGATTGACATTGATGCAGACAGCAAACGTTCCGTACTGATGAAACGGTCTCACATTCCATCCAGACTCCAGGGATTATGTTGGCGACAGCTAATGTGGCAGTTGAACATCTTGAAAACCAGGATGTTGACAATACCAATTGTGAGATCAGCAATGACGAAATTCAAGACCTATGAGAGTCTTTACTGTGATCCCATACTGAAGAAGACAGTTTTCACCACCAATAGGAGATCCTACAACTAGGCCAGGCATGCAGCAATGAGACATTATGAATTACAAGGATTCCACTGCTAAAGAAATGGAGCTATGCTGATACCATCATTGCATGCACTCCACTTCCAACTTTGCGAAATCCTGCTGGGGCCATAGCACCACTATTGGTCAAATGCCAAATGTCAACCATCAACATATTGCTTGGGTCTGACCTCATACCCGCCCTGACACTCCCATGTCGCAAGGTGATCCGGCACCTGAATGTTTCTCAACTACAGTCCAGTTGAGATCCCAATGTTCCTCTACACCAATACACTACCTCTGGGGTAGCAAAACAGTTCCTGAAGGCAATTGTGTTCACAAACACTCCTTGGCTAATCAGTTCTGATGAGAAGTATTGCATGGTTGATAAAGCTTGGAAACTAGCCATTGAAGCTCAGGATTGTCAGCAGAGCTCAGCCGGTACTCCAGTAGTTACCCCATCAGTAATTCAATTGCCTTATGGCGTATCACTTACAATTGATTCACAAACCCGCAAACCAGGAAGTGTCATTCTGTTGAAATCTTCCCACTGGACTTATGATCATGACAAAACACTAAAATATGCATAGTTCAACATGACAATTAGTATCATTTGAGGGTGATTGGCAGGTAGAGATCATCAAACTATTGTCCATAGATATTGACAGGATTTGAACTCAGAGACTATGGTCCAAATTCAGGGGAAGGAGCTCCGGTCTGATGATGCATATCCCTCAAATGTCATCGATGATAAGAAATCATGGTTCACCTGTATGGATGTTCTTGATTCAATTTACATTCGATTTTTCTGCACCACCAACAGCTTGGGGTGTCAGCCTACCACATCTCCATTCTTTCAACCTCCCACTCCACAGATGTTAGCGCTTGTGGCTGCAGCTATTCATTGTATGCTGTCTAAATATGCCACTGGAAAGAAAGTTACAGTTACATTTTCTCAAGATGAATATCAACATAAATTTCTCCCTTTCACAGTGATAGATTTAATTACTGCAGAAGCCACTACTCTCATCAATTACACATTTGTTGGCCTGTTCATACCCCCCCATGGTGCTCCTCCTCCGATATAATAGGAGCTCATTAATCGCTGTCGGCACTCTTCAGCCTGGATTGGCCTGTCAATACTTCAATCTGCGCTGTATGACCCTTTGTTTTCAGTGCTCCACCCCTAGAAGGGGCAATGATCAATGCTGTCCTCAACCTCAATTTGGAGTGCCTCCATTTCAATTCAGACATTTTACCCACGTTTTGGCACTGGTCTGCATGCTTGGGCTGCTCCACTGGAACCACACTCCTCAATCCCCATCAGGACTCCTTGACCTGAATTTTCACCTGTTGATTTCATTCCACACTCAGCCACCACCACCATCTGTCCTCCCCTTGTCCACTCTGCCCACCACATCAGACACTCCTCCTTTCCTTGTGGCGCATCTGTTTTTCCCCCCAATTCAACATACTGCCATTCATACTTCACTTTGATTCACTGCTAGCTATCATCTCAATTCAATCTTGGTTAGATATCCCAAAAAGAGCCAAATGACACTGAAATTCAATTCCACCCACCTGCCATAGCAAAATCATTTGAAAGTGCAATGAGCACATCCAGCATCAGTGTGTCGTTGATGAATTGAGCATTCCTACATTTGGCATCTCTGATGAGATTGGGGATATAGTGGATCATAGTGGCATGAGATTTGATTGATATCATTCAATCAGGTGGCAGTTTTAATGGTTCTGTGTACCTGCTGTCATTTTTGAATCGCTTGCCACATCAGAAACAACCCTAGTTTCCGTCTGAAACACCCGGGTGTTCCGGACGGCTCTGACGGCTCTGGCAGAACCTCGTACCCTCTGACGGAGAATCAGACGCGACCCGTCGCCCAAGAGACGGGTCGCGATCCATACCTCCCTTGCGGTGGCTATTATACCATGCCTCTTCTTTTCGCGACGCGTCGGGTTGTATATTACACTCGCCGCTCCGGCGTCAGGCTTCCTTTGCTTTGCGTCCGGGATGTGGTGACGTATACGCACCATCGGAACGACACGTATGTTTCACTCTTCGCAGGGGTTGCAGTTATGCAGTAGCCATTTACACAACGCCTGGCGATGTTTATGCCTTTCTTCGGCCGATAGCCACATGCCGCACTCTCATTCATGT